>Ga0208281_10002_pt1 | contig 224653 bp, 234 predicted proteins | sample AntDeeMetVIRDL14_FD_184781 | JGI IMG/M metagenome (GOLD analysis project Ga0208281, IMG submission 184781) | Saline lake microbial communities from Deep Lake, Antarctica, in enrichment culture - Antarctic Deep Lake Metagenome VIRDL14 (SPAdes)... ... | reverse complement strand
GAGCGTCTCGGTCGCCATTACATTGAAGAACTCGTCGATAGAAGTCTCCTCTTGCAGGATGCTGGCGCTCGTAGACACAGTTCCAACATCCTGCGTCTTCGTGTGTGACGCTTTCTATGACACCCTCTGGCAGTATTGTTATACAGGTATGATTAAACTGTACAAGCCCAAAAATTGTATAATCGAACCCTACTTATACCACTCTACTCACATCACTTAGCCACGTGAGTCGATTCGTGATGGTGGATCATTCTCGTAGATGGCATATATCTCGAACTGCCCTTCTTCGATGACAACCTCGTCACCGATGAAACTCAACCGTTCGATGACGTCCCCGTTGGCGCGGATCTCCAAATATCGTGCCTCCCCTCGCTTCGACCAGCGAACGCGCGTACTCCCATCGGCCTGCGTCTCCATTATGACGCTCGCTTCGATGCTACTGTTTTCAGATGCATTCACGTTGAAATTTCTCTCATCGAACTCTCCAGACACGACTGCTGCCCCAACGACACCCGCAACCGATGCTGCCGAGACAACCAGTATCGCCACACACCAGAAATTAATAACGTCGACCGTGGCGCGCGTCGATTGAGTGCTGTGGCGTGTCATGTGGTTGTTGCCTGAAATTAAACGGGGTGTAGTTGAACAGTAACAGTGGTACAGAAATAAAAAGTCACCGTCCTAATTCTTAGGCAGGTGCGGTTGAACCGATGGTAGTAACCGTGGCTTACTGTGTGTGAGTTCGGTAGTATTTGAATAACTATAGTACAGATTACCATATACTGTACTAGTGGATGACAGCGAGTCTGATCTTCTGATCACTGTTGGCCCGTTTACTGTGGTCATCTCATATGAGACGTACTCACTGCCTCGAATTCAGAGATGAGACAATCAATAACACAGCTCCCGAAAACGGCGTGGTGTAGCGCCAAACACTACGTGCTGAAACAGATGCCGACCCCGGTGGGACCGGTAGCCGAACCCCTCTTGGATGCCGTTCTCGAACAGTATCGCGAGGCCGAGGTCGTCTTCGTTCATATCGGGCTGAGTGATATCAACACGGCACTCCAGCAGAACCCATACGAGGCGATGATGCAGAAACTCACAGGTCGATTTGAGTCGGTCCTGACGCCGGGATTTACCAAATCGTTCCGGAACACGGGCGTGTTCGACGTCGACGAAACACCGCCGGAGCTTGGTGCCTTCTCGTCGTTGTTTTTCGAGGATGCAACCTACCGGACTCCCGATCCACTCCATTCGATTCTCGTCGACGGGGAGTATCGATTCGATGGCTGTAGGTTCCGAGACACCTTCTCGCCGGAGGGCTGTTACGGGCAGTTGAGTGCGGACAACGTTCTGTGTCTGAATATTGGGACACCGTGGTTGGTCTCGACACAGCTCCACTACACCGAGCGAGTGTCGAATGTCCCCTACGTCGAGACCGTCGAGATCGATGGAGAGCTAACGACCGATGGAACTACACGACAGATCTCACAGCAAACATATAAGAAAAACAATTATCTATATTTTTGGAATAGACGTGGACTCCGTGATGATATGGTTTCGGCAGGCGTCATGGATCACTACTCGCTTAACGGGCTGAATATTATGGCGTTTCGGGCGGGTGATATACAGGCGTTTCTCGAAGCCAAAATCGAACAGAATCCCTATTATCTCGTCCAATAATGGAATTCTGTAGTGAGTCGACAGCACGGTCGAATCCCTCTGTAACCATCTCTGAAGCGGGTTAAACTGATGGTCCAACTGCAAAGTAAGCGATCTCATATTCGACCACATAAAATAAACGTAATCTGGTATATTTGTCTAATTACCAGATAAATATTATTTTACTTGGGTATCACAGCGTATCCAAACGGCGGTTCGGTTCCGGGTGTATCGGTCAGCGAGAACTCGGTCGTATCATGGCTATCTCAGGCGTCGACCGCACGCCGATAGACCTCGACGAGGCGGTCGATCTGCCTATTGAGACTGATCTCACTGATGATGTCGCGTCCGTTGGACCGCTCGCCAGCGCGGATGATCTCGACAAGCGAATCAGTGAGGTCGCTGTCATCGGTGTGGACGGCCGACGGCGAGACACCGGTAAGCCGGTCGGCGACGTCGCCGACGTCGACCGAAACGACGGGAAGGTTACACGCCATTGCCTCTTTGATCGAGTTCGGCGACCCCTCCCGGTGTGAGGTCAACAGCAACACGTCGGCGGCGTTCATGTAGGTGTACATCTCCTCGTGGGGAACGCCGTCGACCGTGTGGAGTTCGAGGGGACCGTCGAGTTGCTGGGCGGCGGCAGCAACAATGCGTTCGGCCCGTGGATAGTTCTTGACGTCGCGAGTCGGGGGGTACGGAAACAGAACGTGGGTCGCTTCGGGATCCCAGCCGAGGTCGGCCTGACAGGCAGACTGTGGCTCGGGCCGGAACCGGTCGAGATCGATCCCGTGGGCGATAACGTGACAGTCACGGTCGAGTTCGGCGGCCATCTCCTCGGACATGACGATCACCTCGTCGGCGGCCCGAGCCGACCACCGGCTGACCAGACTGTAGGTGCCGAACAGATCACTCCCCCACAGTTCGACGACAGTCGGATGGAACCACTGGAGTACCGCGGGTGGGGCCGACAATCCGTAGTTCGCGTGAACGATATCGTACTCGCCGCGGCTCGCACGCAGTGCCGCGGCGTAAAACCGAGCATAATCAGTGATCTGTCTGGAGCCTGAACCGTTGGTTCCGTCCGGGACGGTGACGGTGTCGACGGTAAATCCACGCTCTCTGAGACGGTTGACCTGTTGGAGATAGAATCTGGCACGGTGGTTCGTGACGAGGCTCAACACCCGAAGTTCGGCAGTCTCATTGGCGACCGACTCCTGCTGTGTCGGGTGTGTGGCCTCATTCATTGGCGGCCTCATCGATCACATCGAGCATGTAGTCGGTGACGTCGACCGTTTCTTCGAGCAGTTCGTCCCGCCGACGGTCCCACGTCTCGCTCGCGTCGGGCGAGGTCGCCAGCTCGATGGCACGGTCGTGGGCAACCTCGATATCCTCGATTGACTCGACGAGGCCGCGCTCTTCGAGTTGGACGAAGACGCCGAGAACGCCGTCGGTAGCATGGGAGTTCGCCCGAATTGTCGGCGTGCCGAGCAGTGCGGCCTCGGTCGCCATCGTCTCGCTATCACCGACCAAGAGGTCCGCAAACGCCAGCAGCTGGTGGATCTCCTCCGGTGGAACCGGAGCTTCGTACTCTGCGAGTTCCGGCGGCAACGGCCGCTCGGAGCTGATGTAGACCGTGCCGTAGTCCGATAACGCTTCGACGAGCCGCTGTTTGCCGGCGGGCGAAAAGCCGTCGCGCGAGACGTCGTGGTGGGCACCCATCGAGACGAATCGGAGCACGAAGTATGGCTCGTCGGGGTCGACGCCGTACTGGCGGAGTCGGTCGCTGTCCGGCGTAAACCAGTTGGGGTGGAGATAGGCCAACTCGTCGAACCCGTTGTGGAACCGATGTTTCTCGCCGTTATCGTGTGTGTAGTGTTCGGGCGTACACCAGTAGTCGACGAAGGGAGCGATCAGCTTCGAGACTTTCCAGGCGTACTCGGTGTCGGTAAAGACGATGCTTTTGGCCCCGGTGAGCGCCGCCGCATGGACGGCCGATGGCAGCGCCCGGCTGACGATCACATCCGGGTCGAATTTGTGGGCGAATCTGACCGTTCGGAACTCACGAAGCGTCCACTCCGAAACCAGTGCCGCCGTGCTCGTTCCTTTGGTCGAAAGCACCGTATGCTCGATTCCGTACGCGTCAAGCAGTGCTGTCGTCACCTCCTTGTTTCGGGAGGTGACCGCAACACTGTGGCCGTCGGCCGCAAGCGTTCTGATCGCGTTTTTGAACAGATGGACGTGGGCTGGATGAGTGACATCGAACTGAATTCGCATCACCAATCACTATCCGACTGTTCGGTGTTGCTTCCCCATCGGTCCGCACTACTCAGCCGACCGGTCGACGAGAAACGTCTCGTCGTCTCTGAATTATCGAGTGGCATGCGTATCATACTCCATACGGTGTCCCTCCCGGTGTTTGTTATAGTCCACCTACCGGAGTACGACCCCTCACGGAGCCACGTCGACCAGCCGTCATCGATACGAACCCGCGGTCGGTGTTACCGTAACCAGTTCGCTATGAGACACAACTAGTAACGTACCAGTTGGAACGTGCGTAGAAAGATAAAAACGGTGACAGAACGTAGAGGGAAGAACACAGTTACTCAGGCTGTCGGGTGACGTAATGGGGGTTCGTCATTGCGGTCGATTACGCTGAGAATTCTTCACACCATGACGACAGATACAAACAGCAGTTTTCGGACCGGTCGACACGCTATCCAGCGGGTGACACACCTCCCGGAGACGGCATGGTGTAGCGCCAAACACTACGCATTAAAACGGTTCCAACAGCCGTGTGGTCCGGTGGACGAGGCCGTCTTGGATGCGGTTCTCGAACAGTACGCCGACAGTGATGTGGTGTTCGTCCATATCGGTTTGAGCGATATTAAAACGGCCCTCCAGCGGAACCCATACGAGGCGATCATGGCGAAACTCGAGGCCAACTTCGAGTCGATACTCACACCGGGGTTTACGCGGTCGTTCCGTGAAACCGGTGTGTTCGATGTCCAAGAGACGCCGCCGGAGCTCGGTGCCTTTGCCTCGCTGTTTTTCACCGACGCGACGTATCGGACGGGGGATCCGATCCATTCGATCCTCGTCGACGGGGCCTATCGGTTCGATGGCTGTACGGTCAGAGACACGTTCTCGCCGGAGGGCTGTTACGGGCAGTTGAGTGCGGATAACATTCTCTACCTGAATATTGGGACGCCGTGGCTGATCTTGACACAGCTCCACTACATCGAGCGAGTGTGTGACGTTCCTTACGTCGATACTATCGGGATCGAGGGGGAACTCCGAACGAACGGGACGACCGAGCAGATCACACAGCGAAACTATACGAAAAACAGTTCGCTCTACTTTTGGAACCGGTATGGACTTCGTGATGACATGGTTTCGGCAGGCGTCATGGACCACCACTCGCTCAATGGGCTGAACGTCATGGGGGTTCGGGCCGGTGAGATGGAATCGTTTCTCGAATCCCAAATCGAAACCGACCCTTACTATCTCGTTCGGTAGCGAGGCAGTCAGTCGACCAGCGAGAGGCAATCGGGAGCGGTGACGCTGTCAGTCGGTGTCGGTCGGCTGTTCGGTGCCGGGTGTCGGTGCTCATCCGATGGCCGAGTAGCCGTCGACTACCGACCGTATCTCCACTCTACAGCTATTGCTCAGGCCACAAAAATAAAAAAGAAAACGCGGGCCCCAGTTAGTCGTCAGCCGGCGCGATGGAGTTGCCCTCGCCGTCGGTCGGCGCTGGCGAGTCATCCATATCGTCGTTGTCGGCGTATGGGTACCACGTCATCTTCGTGTTGTGCATGTAGGGGTCATCGTAGCTGGTCTCTTCGGGCTCGATGAGTGCTTCGAGTTCCTCCTCGTCTTGGCGGGCGATGAACGTCCGGAACGTCTCGTCGCCCTCGCGCTGGTCTTCGAAGCTCGCAAGGAGGTTCTCGATTGCACCGGGAACTTCGTCGACGGGGACGCGCTGGCCGACCCACTCCGCAAAGTGTGGGTTCTCGCCAAGCCCGCCGCCGAGACCGATATCGAGTGCCTCGACCGGTTCGCCGTCCTTCCGGGTCTTCATCCCACGGAGAGAGATATCGGCGATCTGCGGCTGGGCACAGGATGCGGTACATCCAGAGAGGTGGATGTGGAAGTCCTCGACGCCCTCTGGGAGGTCGACGTTTTGCTTCAGCCATCGCGCGTAGCGGACCTGTCGGTTCTTCGTCTCGACAATCGAGAGCGAACAGAACTCGGTGCCAGTACAGGCGACCGAACCACGCATGAATGGATGTGGATCCGGCGAGTAGTGCTCAAGGAGGTCCTCTTCGAGCAGATCGTCGAGATCCTCTTCGGGCACGTCGGTGATCATCACGTTCTGTCGCTGGCTGACGCGGACCTCGCCGGAGCCGTACTGTTCGGCAAGTTCAGCGAGTTCTTTCGTGTCTTCGGCACCCATCCGACCAACGAGGACGTTGAGTCCGACGTAGTACTTACCGTCACGCTGTTCGTGAACGCCGATCAGGTCGCCGTGTTCCTCGCCGCCCGCGTTGTAGGTGTACTGCTCGCGGAGGTCGACGCCTGCGGTTTCGAGTTCGAAGTCGACAAAGTCGTCCTGGAGGGTCTCGCGGAACTTCTCTGGTCCCCACTCGTCCATGAGGAACTTGATGCGGGCGTTGTATCGGTTCTCGCGGTCGCCGTGTTCATTGAACAGCGACGAAATGCCAGCGGCGACATCTGCGGCGTTTTCGGGTCGCGTGAAGACATCGAGCTGTCGGGCGATACGTGGCTCGTTACGGGAGAGCCCGCCACCGACAGCAACGTTGAAGCCGCGGACTTCCTCGCCGTCGATCTCTTTATAAGCGGGTTCAAGCGCCAGATCGTTGATGTCACCCTGGCCGGAGCCATCAGGTGCGCCAGTGACCGAGACCTTCCACTTGCGGGGAAGATTCGAGTGATCGTCGTTGCCCTTGAAGCGGTCGTTGAGTTCCTGGATCACGGGCCAGGCGTCGACAAACTCCGGGGCCTTGCCAGCCATCGGGTTGCCGACGATGTTGCGCCACGAGTCACCACAGGCCTGTTGGGTCGAAAGACCGTTTGCTTCGAGCTTTTCGAAGATCTCCGGAATGTCTTCGATCTTGATCCAGTGGAGCTGGATCGACTGGCGGGTCGTCCAGTCGACGTAGGCGTCGCCGAACTCGGGGTTGGTGCCCGGACCGGTGGCGTACTCCTCGGCGATCTCGGCGACGACTTCAGTTTGTCCCGGTTCGAGAACGCCGTTGGGCGTCCCGATCCGCATCATGAAGTAGCTTTCTTGGCCGTTGCGCTGGTGGTACAGTCCCCACCATTTGAAGCGCTCGAACCACGCGTCGCTCTCGTCGTCCGGAATCGCGTCCCATCCGTCCTCTGCAAATCGATAGAGGTGCTCACGGATCTCGTTGCCGTAGACCTCAGATTTCCATCGCTCAACGTCGGTTGGCATACTAGACTTCTATATCCCCATACCTAAACAGCCGCCTGCCGCGTCAACCCTCCCCGGTGCTTTCGTATACCGGGTATTGTTGCTGCTACTTGCCCGTTCGGCGTTCAATCGGGCGCATGATGATGTTCTCGCGGTCGTAGCCCTCGTACGTGCCTTGGCGGATGGTACCGACCGGAAGCTTGCCGGGGACACCGCTTTCACCGCAGGCAATGCATTTACCGTAGGTCGTCACCGCAACATCACTGCCGTCGGCGCTGACTCCGGTGAACCCCTCGGCGATGAAGTCGACGAGGTCACAGTCGCAGAAATCAGGGGCATCGAGCCGCCACAGTTCACTCACGCTGACGCGTCGCTGATCGTTCACCGACAGCCACGCACCGTCATCGAGAATGCGAAGGGCGACACTCATTGGGGTTGGGTAGGTTCCCCACAGGTGTGTATCAGTCGTCTACAGCAATCACTGACCGCACCGATGACACCAGATACAAATCAGAATCGACCGTAGTCAGGTGGTTTCGGAGCTATTTCGGCGTCGGTAATAGGGGCAACAGTCTCCTGTATCACAGAGCGCGGGCCAGTGTTACAGGTTAGGTCGTGGTTAACCGTGATGGGACTGTAGGAATACTCGATGAATGCAGCAACAACCGGCACGGAGGAGAACCAATGAGCGATAACGATACCGACCACTTAGCGAATCTCTCCGATGGGGCCGGCTGTGCAGAAGTCTGGGAACACCTCTCCGAACAGCGCGAAGACGCCGCAGCTGACGCCGACAGCGAGTCGGACGACGACGAGTCAGTCGACGCTGAAACGGGCGACGCCGACAGCGAGTCCGACAGCGAGAAGGAAGCCGCCGCCCCCTGTCCGTAACGGTCGCTGATTCGATAGCCTGCCTCCGATCCAATATATATGCTGTCTGTGGGTCTCGGAGGCAGTGACGGCCTGCCCACTGAGTGAGCCACCTCTCCCGTCGACCGGTCGACGTGACAGGTCCATCCGGGCCAGTGAGGCAAGCAGCATCCGACAGTGATTCGAATTTTGGGGTGAATTGCAATGGATCAGGAACGGAGTCTGCCCCAATCCACGAAAAACGCTTTGAAGCCGATAGCTGTTTGCTCTACTGATGAATGAGTGGAGCACGTGGTGTCGGCGCGTCGACAGGGCAACGAGTGAACGCGATACTTTTACTGAATGCGACCATTAGCCGGGGCAATGAGTGAGGAGTACGGCTCTGAACGGGAGACGCCAGTTGGAACGCCGGTGGTTCGAGCGGATCCAGAGATCACCGGCGAGCGGGCCGCCGAGGTAGTCAGTTTCGATCCTGACGATCCCGACAGCGTCGACGAAGCCGCCACGGTCGTCCACGAGTTCGCAACGGGTGCGGTCGGTGGCAACGACCACGTGTTGATGCTTCGTGGCGCGGCCGCGTGTGCGGCACTCGTTCGCGGGGTCGGCTCGTATAAGGCCGCCGCAGAGAAGGCCGGTGAGGGGGTCACGATCTCGTTTATCCGGAAATGGGCGCGGGTTCACGATCTGCCCCAGTCGATCCGTCGACACGTCGCCCGCGGTCATATCGCGCCGACAGCAGCCAAACACATCGCCCGCGTCCCAGCCGAAGATCGATATCTTCTCGCGTGGGCGAGTTTGGATGCGGAGCTCACCGTGCGGGATATTCGGTCGGTTGCCAGCGCGGTCAACAACGGCACTGATGTTGAGACTGCACTTCAGGACCACGGCATAACGCCCGGTCGACTCTCCATGGAGCTTCCGTCGAAGCTGTACATCGAGCTTCGACACCGAGCCTCGATGACGAACCGCGCGCCCGGAGACGTGGTGGCCGACGCGCTCGCGGACTACTTTGCGGAGGAGTAGTCTGTCAGTCGACGGGATTGTGTGAGGTGGAGTCGTAGCGGCGATTGATGTAAACCCTTATTAATGCGTGTAGGCAAGTCAGGATGAGGGCTGGTAGCTCAGTTAGGGAGAGCGTCTGGCTTTTAACCAGACGGTCGGGGGTTCAACTCCCTCCCAGCCCGCTTCTGCGACGAACAACGTGAGGAGCGAAGCGGCTACGGAGGGCGTTGAACCAGGGAGCGAACGCAGTGAGCGAGTGAGGTTCAACTCCCTCCCAGCCCCGTCGACATCGCGTTCAGATTCCTGTCGACACTCGTCCGGTAACAGATTCTGTTTACATACTGTAGCATCGGGCGAAACCAGAACGTCAGACACGTACGAGGGATTTTTTACCACATAGAACGAACAGTTATCTACAGAGAGTCGACTGCACTGACCAAAAGGACCCACACGATGAGCGACACTGGCACCCCACCGGACGACAGCCCGTTTCTGGCCCCAGCCGAGGCCACAGACCGGGAGGTACCCACACCCGAAGAGATCGAGGAGTCGACAGATACCTCGGTCATCGAACCGGTCGAAGTACTGCTCAAGGGGTTCGTGACGCTGTTCACGCGTGGGGACGAGATCGATCTCGAAACGATTCGGGAGCGAACGACCGTCAGAAACGTTGTCAACTATCGCGAGATCGACAAGCAGCTTGATCCGGGCTGGGCAGTCGACCCCGAGATCGTCAAATTCGGCGATGAGTCGCTGGCCGACGCCCTCGTGTTTAGCCACTATCAGCGGTCATATGACGTGATCCTCAAACCGGTCGACATCTTCGTGCCGACCGACGAGATCGAACTGTTCATCCACGACCGTCGACGCGGGATTCGCCACCGCCTCGTCCAAACGACGCCCTCGCTGGACAGGGCGCTCGAACACACCGCCTCGAAGCTCACCCACAGCCATTTCAACCCCGATGCGCCGTATCTCGCCTCGCTGGTGGCCGACGAGGAGGCGCTCGACGTCGACCCCGAGGCAGTGGGGGAACTCGACGACGACCTCCGGCTGAAAACCGACTGAGACGGACTGTTTGACAGCACCCCGTCTCAGTCGACGTTCTCGCCCTGATAACTCCCGTCGTAGGTTCCGTCGTGGTCAGCCTCTGCGAAGACGATCTGGGCGATGCGTGCGCCCTGCTCGATCTCGATTTCGTGGTGGACTTCAAGCAGACCCTCACCTTTGCCCTCGTAGCCCGCATCCCAGACCGCAGTGTGGAGCATACAGGAGTTGCGCATCAGCGAGGAGCGAGGATATATAAATCCGATATGCTCCTCGGGTATATGGACGGTCTCGCCGTACTGGACGATGTAGGCTCCCGGCTCAAGTGTGAAGGTGCCGTCGACCGGCTCGACCTCCTCGCGGTCGCCGATCTCCTTGCCGTCGCGGCCGATCCGGCCTGTGCCTATCTGTTTATAAATCTTCGCAGCCGTGAGGTCGACGCCGTTCGGCTGGAGCTGTGTGTCAGCAATTGGGGAGATATGCTGGCCAACGAGCGCGCCGGATTCGAACATAATCGGCACTCTGTCGGTGTGGCCTAAACCTTACCGAGTTCCGATGGGTTCGAACGCTTGAAAAACGTCGACAATAGGCCGGTGAATCTGAACAATCTGACAGTTGCGGCTGTATTCCACACGGTTAACAGTCGAGAAATACGCGGGATTTATACCCGCGTAGGGACCATCAGCGAACGTTATGGGACAGACGCTTACAGAGAAGATCCTCGACGATCACCTCGTCGAAGGGGAGCTCACCCCCGGCGAAGAGATCGGTATCGAAATCGACCAGACGCTCACCCAGGACACGACTGGGACGATGGTCTGGCTCCAGTTCGAGGCGCTCGGCCTCGAAGACGTCCAGACTGAGCTAGCCGCCCAGTACTGTGACCACCAGACCTATCAGTTCGACTTTAAAAACACCGACGACCACCGCTTCCTCCGCTCGGCGGCTGGCACCTTCGGCGCACACTTCTCCCGACCCGGCAACGGTATTTGCCACAACGTCCACAAGGAGAACTTCGCCGCGCCCGGCAAGACGCTGCTCGGCTCCGACAGCCACACGCCAACCCCCGGCGGTCTCGGCCAGCTCGCAATCGGTGCGGGTGGTCTCGACATCGCCGTCGCCATGGGTGGCGGCGCCTACTACGTTGAGATGCCGGAAGTCGTCAACGTCCGACTTGAAGGCGAGCTCGAGGGCTGGGCCTCCGCGAAGGATGTCATCCTCGAGATGCTCCGCCGCCTGAGCGTCAAGGGTGGCGTCGGCAAGGTCTTCGAGTACACCGGTCCCGGCGTCGAGTCGCTCACCGTCCCCGAGCGAACGACGATCACCAACATGGGAACCGAACTCGGAGCCACCTCGTCGATCTTCCCAACTGACGAACAGACACAGGACTACCTCGACCGCGTCGGTCGACCCGAGGAGTTCGTCGACCTCTCGGCGGACGAGGACGCCGAATACGCCGACGAGATCGTCATCGACCTCGGCGAGCTTGAACCCCTTATCGCCTGTCCGAGCATGCCTGACAAGGTCGTGCCCGTCGACGAAGTCGCCGGCGAGCGCGTCGAGCAGGTCATGATCGGCTCCTGTACCAACGGCAGCTACGAGGACATCCTGCCGGGCGCGAAGATGCTCAAAGACCGCGAGGTCGCCAAGCACACCGAGATGATTATCGCGCCTGCATCCAAGCAGTCCGCGGAGATTCTCGCCCGTCAGGGCTGGGTCGCCGAACTGATGGCCGCCGGTGTCAACTTCTCGGAGGCGACGTGTGGTGCCTGTATCGGCATCGGTCACGTTCCGGCTTCGGACTCCGTTTCGCTGCGTACCTTCAACCGCAACTTCGAGGGTCGCTCGGGGATCGAAGACGACAACGTCTACCTCTGCTCGCCGCAGGTTGCGACCGCCGCAGCCATCGCCGGCGAAATCGTCGACCCACGGGACCTCGCCGAGGAACTCGGCGACCTCGAAGCCCCAGAGATCGAACTGCCCGAAAAGTACGACGGCTCGAAGGCCGACCTCATCTCGCCGGACAACGCCATCGACGACGAACTCATCAAGGGCCCCAACATCGGTGACGTGCCGCTGAAGGACCCCCTCGGAGACACCGTCGGCGGCGAGACCATCCTGAAGATGGATGACAACATCACGACCGACCACATCATTCCCGCCACGGCAGACATCCTGAAATACCGGTCGAACATCGAGAAGCTCTCGGAGTTCACCCTCTCGCGTGTCGACGATTCGTTCGCCACCCGAGCCAAGGAGTCGCCCGGCGGCGTGCTGGTCGCTGGCGAGAACTACGGCCAAGGCTCCTCGCGTGAACACGCAGCCCTCTGTCCGATGTATCTCGGCATCGAGGCCGTGTTCGCCCAGAGCTTCGCCCGCATCCACAAGGCGAACCTGTTCAACTTCGGGATCGTCCCGTTGGCAATCGACGAAGAGACCTACGCGAAGATCGAGCAGGGCGACGACATCGAGATCGTCGACGACATCGGCGACGGTGTCCGAGACGGTGACGAGGAGTTCACCTGCAGTGTCAACGGCGAGTGGGAGTTCACCGCCGAACTCGACGCCTCCGAACGCGAGCGCGACATCCTCGCCGCCGGTGGCAAGCTCTCGTGGACCAAACAGCAGGCAACCGAAGGCGGCTCGGCTCCGGCTGACGACTGAATAGGTCGCAACTCAGTTTCTTTTATTTTTCCGACGAAGAACGGTAGTGCTGGATTTCGCCTATGCTATCAGCAGCGGAACATATGTTTCAAAGAAGTACTGTCGAAGTCCGATTCATAAATTTGACACAATAGACGTAGTACCCTATCGAGCGGAGCAGCCACTCTCTGGTACAGTAAATATTTAGCCGTGGTTGCTATAGCAACTGTCAGTCTATCAATTCTCTCTGTAGAACACCCGATAATGAACAAGACACCACACCCTGATCTCTCTCCGACCGAGGAGATACGGATTCTCCACGTCGACGACGAACCGGATTTCGCGCGGATGGTTGCACAGAATCTCGAACGTGAAAGCGAGCAGTTTACTGGAAATTCGAGGCGAAAGCCTCGCCCTTCAGGGCGGGGATGAAGCCGACCAACAGTATTCAACCGCCGACGATGGCATAGACGGGGTTTCCAACGCAATCATTAAGCCGTCCGACCGTGATAGTATGCATAGATGGTGAAGAGTACCCGTCACGCGAAATACGAACTCTACTACCACATAGTGTTCGTGCCGAAATATCGGCGTTCGCACCTGACGGGGAAGACGAAGGAACGTCTCGAATCCATCTTCGCGGAAATCTGTGAGGACAAGGGCCTCGAACTGGCCGAGTCCGAGGTCATGCCCGACCACGTACACCTGTTCATCGGGAGTCCACCGAAGAACGCCCCGTCGCTCATCGTCAACTGGGTGAAGGGCATCTCCGCCCGCAAGTACAACCAGCGGTACGACGACCGCGTGAAGTGGACTCGTTCGTACTACGTCGGAACAGCGGGAAGCGCCTCGAAGGGCGCTGTCGAACAGTACATCGCTGAACAGGAGGGTGACGACGAATGAAGCGTGCCAACACTTTTGAGGTCGTGCCACAGACCGAGAACGACAAAGAGTGCCTCCTACGGCTACTCGATGCATCCGCTTCTCTGTGGAACGAACTGACCTACGAACGTCGTCAGAACTACTTCGGTGACGGCGACGTGTGGGACACTTCCGAGTACCGAGGACGCTACAACGGCGTCGTCGGAAGCGCGACTGTTCAACAGGTCACGCGCAAGAACAGCGAAGCGTGGCGGTCGTTCTTCGCCCTCAAGGAGAAAGGCGAGTACGCCAACCCACCGTCGTACTGGGGCAACGAGGAGGACGGACGCGAACTCCGTACCTACATCCGATGCAACCAGTACACGATTGAGTGGGGGAAACGTAGCCGTCTCGAAATCCCTGTCGGGCAAGAACTGAAAGACGAATACGGACTCGGCTACCACGAACGACTCCGCCTCGAAGTCCGAGGCAACCCGAAGTGGGACGGCAAACAGGGTCGTCTGGAACTTGAGTACGACGAGGTTAGCGACACGTTCAGGGCTTTTCAACCAGTCACCGTACCTGATTCTCGACTGGATTCACCACTGGCTTCGGAAGAAGCCGCCCTCGACGTTGGAGCGAACAATCTCGTCGCGTGTTCCACGACTACTGGGAACCAGTACCTCTACGACGGTCGTGAGTTGTTCGGACGGTTCCGCGAGACGACAGACGAAATCGCCCGCCTACAGTCGAAACTCCGAGAGGGTCGCTACTCCTCGAATCGGATTCGACGGCTGTACCGACAGCGGACGAAGCGTCGTGACCATGCACAGAACGCGCTGGTGCGCGACCTCGTTGAACGGCTGTACGATGAGGGCGTGGCGACGGTGTACGTGGGCGACCTGACAGACGTGCTGGAAGCGCATTGGTCGGTCAGGGTGAACGAGAAGACGCACAACTTCTGGGCGTTCAAGAAGTTCATCCACCGTCTCGCGTGCGTCTGTGAGGAGTACGGCATCAGCCTCGAAACCGAGTCGGAAGCGTGGACGAGTCAGACGTGTCCCGAGTGTGGCGACCACGAGAAGACGGTTCGCCACGAGGATACGCTGACGTGTCCATGTGGCTTCGAGGGGCACGCCGACCTCACGGCGTCAGAGACGTTCCTTCGGGAAAACAGCAATTGCGAAATCAGGCCGATGGCACGGCCCGTGCGATTCGAGTGGGACGACCACGACTGGTCGGGGAAACTATACCCTCACGAAAGTCCCAAAGAAGTGCGCACGAACCCGCAAGTTGCCTCCGTGGGTCGGTAGCCGAACCCTCAACGGAGGAATCCTCGCGCTTTAGCGCGGGGAGGATGTCAACGTGCAATCGACGACCGACCCGGAGGCAGTCGCCGAGACCGTCTCGGGAGGGGCAATCGACTGTGTGATCAGCGATTACCAGATGCCGGAGATGAGCGGTTTGGATGTGTTCGCTGCGGTTCGCAACGTCGACCCCGAGATTCCGTTCATCCTGTTTACTGATACGGGAAGCGAGACGATTGCCAGCGAAGCGATTTCGGCAGGGATCTCCGACTACGTCATTAAAAACACGATCAAAGAGCAGTACACGCTGTTGGCGACCAAAATAACGACATACGTCGACCGGCGTCGTGCCGAAGCCGTTGCGGCTCGCACTCAACAACAGCTCCACGAACTCGCCGAAAACACGAACGACGTACTGTTTATTTTCTCGGCTGACTGGAACGAACTCGAATATATTAATTCTCGCTGTACAGAACTGTTCGGTCAGTCGGTTGCGGCACTCCATAAGAACTCGGCGGCGTTTTTAGAACCCGTCCATCCGGACGACGTCGACGACCTCAAAAATACGATGCAGAAGGCCTCAGAAGGCAACTCACAACAGGTCGAGTATCGCATTCAGGTAGACTCGGAAAAATGGGTCGAGTCCCACGCTCAGCCGATTGTCGATGAGACGGGGAGTGTCGTCCGTGTGGCTGGATTCACACACGATATCACCGAACGCAAACAGCGCGAACTCGAACTACGAGCGAAAAACGAACGGCTCGAACGGTTTGCCTCCATCGTCTCACACGATCTGCGGAACCCGTTGAGCGTCGCCGACGGCTATCTTGAACTGGCACGCAAGGAGGCCGACAGCGATCATCTCGAAACCGTCGCCCGCGCACTCGACCGCATGGAGACACTTATCAGTGAACTGCTGGTCCTCGCCCGCGAAGGCCAGGAAGTCACCGAAACGAAACCGGTGTCGCTCGACAAACTCGTCCTGTCGAGTTGGAATAATATCGACCAGCAGAATGCCACACTGCACACTGAGACGAACGTTGAGATACTGGCCGACGAGATCCGGTTGGGGCAGGTCTTCGAGAACTTCCTTCGGAATGCTATCGAACACGGTGGCGACGCGGTGAACATCAACGTTGGTCTCCTCGACGACGAGACTGGGTTCTACGTCGAGAACGACGGGGACCCTATCCCGGAGAATAAAAAGGGCCAGATCTTCGAGACGGGATTCACGACGAACACGCAGGGAACCGGGTTCGGGTTGGCGATCATCAAACGGATCGTGAACGCACACGGCTGGAGCATCAGTGTCACCGATAGCCACCATGGCGGTACACGGTTCGAAATCACGGGTCCCGAATTCCTCGACCAATAACACCTCTCGCGAGCTAATCGCTGTATTCCTTCGCGGTCGTATACGCCTCGCGCAGCTTTTTAAATTCGGCTTCGGTGCCGCCGCGGTCGGGATGGACCTCCTTGACCTGTGAGCGGTAAGCGTTCCGGACCTCGTCTTGGGAGGCTCCGGCTTCGAGTCCGAGTTTCTGGAAGGCGTTGGTTATCGAGGCGTCGACAGTCGGCCGACGCCGACTGCGTTCGGGTTCCTCGACGTCGAAGGGGAGTCGCCGTCCGAGTTGGCCCGCGGGCATCTCGTCTTCACAGAGCACGACAAACGTCGAGGCGTCTTCGAGGCCGAAAAACACCCGTGGATCGAACGTGACCGCGACGTCTCGCTGTGGGAGATAGAACGCCACTGTGTAGCCTGCGAGGTCGACGTTTTCGACGACCCGTTCGCCGATGGCGTTGAGATAGGATCGAATCTCGGCGTGTCGACGAAGACTCCCGTCGACGTGGTGGTCGTGAGTCGATGGCTCAGTCGTCGGGAACAGCCGCTCACCGAAATAAAACACTGCAGCGACCACAACCGACGCAACCACACCCAGACCGACCCCTAACAGCGCCCACGTGGGGAGATCGCTCAGCAGGTCAGTAAGCACAGTTGCCGTTAGAGACGGCAGCTAAAGAAATGCTCGGGATCGGGTTCAGATCACGTCCTCGGCCTTCAGTCCCGCGATCACGTCGTCGACGAGGCTCTCGATGTCCTCGTAGGGGAACTCCTGGTGGCCGCCGAGTTTCGAGGCGAGTTCCATCGCGCTCAGTGTTCGGTCACCGGCCGAAAACGTCGTGCCGGGACCGTTTGGCAGGGCTGGAACCAGATCCATCTGGCTCGTCACGGGGAACTCGGCGTCGCCGAAGGCCTCGGTAAACTGTTCGCGGAGTTCGGCTTCGATATCAGTCATACACGTACTGGCTCGATAGCGACCAAAAACGTTCCGGAACGGCAACACACTGGCTCGACTCTGTCGACCGGTGACTGTCGAGTCAGCGACGAGCCACCGAGGGCGAACCAAAGTATTCACTACGGCGGACTCCCAACTCCGGTTCATGAGCGACAACGTAGTCTCTCGGCGCGGGTTTCTCCGAACGACCGCCGGAGCGACCGCCGCGGCGGGAGCCGCAACCGCCACTGCAGGCACAGCCGCTGCACAAAGCGAGATGGCCGATTTCGGTGAGGTCGCGGACGTCGACGGTGGCACCGAAGACCTCCGCGGCGAAAGCGAAGTCACCGTCGAGGTCGGAGCCAGCGGCAACGGCGGCAATCTCGCCTTCAGTCCCGCAGGGATCTGGGTCGACCCCGGCACGACTGTCACCTGGGAGTGGACCGGCGAGGGCGGCGACCACAACGTCGCGGCGACCGATGGCCCGGCCGAACTCGACAGCCCACTGCAGGCCGATGGCACCTACGAGTTCGAATTTACCGAAGACTTGGCGGGCATCACCAACTACCAGTGTGAGCCACACGCAGGGCTCGGCATGCTGGGTGCAGTCGCCGTCGGCGACGACGTGCCAACTGTCGAAACCGGTGGTGGCGGTGGGGCGAGCGGCGGTCCACCTCAGATTCCAGACAGCGCGAAAACCCTCGGCATAGCCACCTTTGTGGCGATGATCTCGACGCTCTCGTTTGCCTTCTTCTTCGTCAAATTCGGCGGCAACTACGACGACCAGTAGCTCCTTACGCGTCGTCTTCGCCCTTCCAGTAGTCGACCGCCGACTCCTGTTCGTAATACCCCTCGAAGCTCCGCTCCTCGCGGCCACCCGGCGGCGAGCCGACATAGACACCGAACTTCTCGGAATCCGGGTAGATCGTGACATCCGGCTCGTTCATCGTCGACACCGCGAGATACCGGAGCGTCTCGTCAGAGTCGTTGATAATCCGGTGGGCTCCCGACGCGTTGGCCGGAAAGCTGACGTAATCGCCCGCAGTGAGGTCGACCCTTTCGTCGTCGGCCCGGAGCGTTCCTGACCCAGCCAGCACGTAGATCGCCTCCTCGTTGGCCGTGTGGTAGTGGTAGGGCCACGACTTCTTGCCCGCAGGCAACTCATAGAGGCTACAGCCCAGTTTGTCGCTGTCAGTGGCCTCACCCAACTGCTTTCGTCGGACCTCCATCTTGCCGTCTCCCTGCGTCGTCCATTCCATTTCGGCGGCGTTGGTCCGCTGCATACGGTACTCGATTGACTGCAGTGGCTTGACAGTTTCCCTGATCTGACGGTTGCGGCGACAGTTGCCGAAGGGCTGCATTTATCTGCACTCCGCCGTAACGGTTGGTAATGCGAACTCCGACAGGCGGTTCTCCTGGCGAGTTGGGTCAGCTCGAAGGTAACGACAGCGTCTTTGGACCGGAAATCGGCGACTTCTCCGGCCAAGGCGGCGGAGATCGGTCAGATGAGGCCGAAGATGCAAGCATGAAAACCGGGACGACGACGGTCGGTCTCAAAACCGAAGACGGCGTCGTGCTGGCAACCGACATGCGCGCGAGCATGGGCTACATGGTTTCGAGCAAGGACGTCCAGAAGGTCGAAGAGATTCACCCGACGGGCGCGCTCACCATCGCCGGCTCGGTGTCGGCCGCCCAGAACCTGATCAAATCGCTCAAAGCCGAGGTCCGACTGTACGAGGCCCGACGCGGCGAGAACATGAGCATGCAGGCACTCTCGACGCTCACCGGTAACTTCCTCCGCTCGGGTGCCTTTTTGATCGTCAGTCCGATCCTCGGCGGCGTCGACGAAAACGGCCCCCACATCTACTCCATCGATGCGCTCGGTGGCACGACCGAAGAGGATTACACCGTCACTGGCTCCGGTAGCCAGTTCGCCCTCGGTGTGCTCGAACAGCAGTACGAGGAGGGGCTATCGCTTGACGAGGCAGAATCCATCGCTGGCAACGCGATCAAAACGGCTATCGAACGCGACCTCGCGTCGGGCAACGGAATCAACGTCGCTGTTGTCACCGAAGACGGCGTCGACGTCACCCGGTACGACGACGTCGACGACATGATCTAAGCCGGTCGGTCGCAGCTTTCTCTGTTCGCTACCTCGTGAGCGACTGCTGTCACTATCTTCCCGTTGGAGCCGGTGATCCGTGTGAGCCAAGGACAAACCTTTATCTACAGCACGGCATCCACTCATTCAAAGAGTTGTGTATATGGAAACCACAGACCTATCACCGAAAACGATACTCCGAGAGCGTCCCGGGCTCAGTATTGTCGCTCTCGTTGGACTGCTTTTGTGTGTCGACCTGCTTCTCAAGCTCGCTGGGCTGGGATTCGGGCCGCTCGGCGGGAGCCTCTCGCCCTCGCGGCTCGGGTCGAACCTCTGGAACGGGCTGGTGATCGGGCTGGTGATCGGGTTGGCCGGGATCGGTCTCTCGATGACCTACAGTATTCTGAACTTCGCGAACTTCTCCCATGGAGATCTCGTGAGTACCGGTGCGTTCACTGGCTGGGGCGTTGCCTTCGTGATTGCCGCGGTTGGCCGGGCACCCCTCCGCGCGCTGGCGACCGTTCGGGGCGCGGGCGAGACAACACCCGGTGAGATCGGAGCGCACATTCTGTCGACACCTCTCGCAATTATTCTCGGGCTGATTGCTGCGTTCTGTCTCACCGCCGCCATCGCACTGGCGCTCGACCGCGCGTTCTACAAACCGATGCGCGACAGGGGCAGTATCTCGCTGTTGATCGCCTCGGTCGGTGTCGCGCTGGTCGTCCGGTATCTCCTCCAGTTCGTCTACGGAGCCAGTCGCCGCGGCATCACCGCCAGCGTCGACGGGGATACACTCGTCGGGCCGCTCGGTATCTCAGCGACGGTCCACCAGATAACGATTGCAGTCGCTGCCGTTGGGCTCATGCTGGCGATGCACTACATGCTCCAGCGGACCAAACTCGGCACGGCGATGCGGGCGATGGCCGACAACAAGGATCTCGCGTTGATCACCGGGATTCCGGCCGAACGCGTCGTAACCGCGACCTGGATCCTGGGCGGCGGTCTCGCCGGTGCGTCGGGCTATCTCTACGTCCTGTTGCGCGGAACGATCCAGTTCGACTTCGGCTGGACACTGTTGCTCCTGATTTTCGCAGCAGTCATCCTCGGCGGGATCGGCTCTATCTACGGCGCTATCGCGGGCGGAATCATCATCGGGATCGTGTTTACGACCTCGACGGTCTGGATCTCGTCGGATTTCAACTCCGCCGCGGCGTTCGCGGTGATGATTCTCGTCCTCCTGCTTCGTCCTGAGGGACTGTTTGGAGGTGTGTCGACGGCATGAGCGACGACACAGTGGCGCCGGACGACATGCCCGGCTCGTCGCCCGATAGCACGCCGGACAGCGCGCTGGACGCAGTCGTTGAGGCGGCCACCCGGAGCGACCTCGGAATGGTCCTGCTCACGCTGGGGCTCATCTACATCGGCGCGACGCTATTGACGTTTTCGGACGGATTAAACAGCGTCGTCGGCCTGCTGCGAACGCTGACGTTCCTTGGGTTGGTGTACGCTTTGTCAGCGCTTGCACTCAATCTCCACTGGGGATACACCGGGCTGTTCAATATCGGCGTGGCGGGGTTCATGGCCGTCGGCGTCTACACGATGGGGATCTTCGTTCGCTCACCCGACCCTGCGTTCGGGCCGCCCGGACTCGGACTCCCACTGCCAATCGGCATCATCGCCGGGATGGCGATGGCCTCGCTGTTCGGCCTCGTTGCTGCGTTGCCCGCGCTCCGGCTCAAGGCAGACTACTTCGCGATTGTCACCCTCGGTATTTCGGAGATCATCCGGCTCACACTCCAGTCGAGTGCGTTCGATACCGCGTTGCGTGAGACGCTGGCTGTCGGTACCGGCGGCGGCCGCGGGATGGGGATGCCCGACAACCCCGTCCGAGCGCTGTTTCTCGTCGACGGACAGGCCGGGACGCCGACCCCGCTCGGCGAGTTCGTGTTCGGACTCCTCGGCGAGAGCGGCCTCGGGATCGCGAACAACATCCTGATTGGCTGGGGGTATATCGTCGTGCTTGGGATCTTCCTTGTCGGGTTTTACGTGCTGCTCGAACGGCTGGGGCGGTCACCGTTCGGCCGTATCCTCAAAGCGATCCGCGAGGACGAACTCGTCGCTGACTCGCTGGGGAAGAACGTCGACCTCATCAAGATCAAGGTGTTCATGATCGGCTGTGCGCTGATGGGGCTGGCGGGCATCCTCTGGTTCGGCAGTCAGGGCAACGTCTCGCCAACGCCGCAGTTCGAGCCGATCTTGACGTTCTACATCTTCGTTGCCGTAATCGTCGGTGGGTCGGGGTCGAACACAGGGAGCGTCCTCGGCGGCATCGTCTTCGCGGCGGTGCTGTTCGAGGGGCCGCGCCGTGTCGGGGCCGTGCTGCGGGATACGATAGACGCGCCGACACCGCCGACGTTCGCCGATGCCGTCCTGTCGTTCGATCCGACCAGCATGCTCGCGTTCGCCACCGACAACATCGCCCCGCTCCAGTTCGTCCTGCTCGGACTGGTCCTGATCTTCATTATGCACCGTCGACCACAGGGACTGCTCGGGGATCGGATCGAAACCGCCGCCGCCATCGACCTCTCTGGTCGGGCTGGCGACCACGGAGGTGAGCGCGATGAGTGAGTCGGAGACGGAAGTCGACGCTGAATCGGGAGAGGCCGAAAGCATGGATTCGCCGGTCGAGCGGGCCGCCCAGCAGACGCCGACCAGCCTCCCGCTGCGCGTTGAAGGCCTCGCCAAGCAGTTCGGCGGCATCACCGCCGTCGACGGGGTCTCCTTCGAGGTCGAGGCCGGGTCGCTGACCGGCCTGATCGGCCCGAACGGGGCCGGGAAGTCGACGACGTTCAACTGTATCACCGGTGTTCACGAGCCGACGGCGGGCAACGTCTATCTCAACGGCGAGGAGATCACGGGACTGGCACCGTACGAAATCGCCCAGCGAGGCCTCGTCCGAACGTTCCAGATCGCACGGGAGCTTTCGGAGATGACGGTGCTCGAAAACCTCATGCTGGCTCCGAAACACCAGCTCGGCGAGTCGGCGATCCGGTCGGTGCTGCCGGGGCTCCGAGATGATGTTGTCGACCAAGAAGAGGAACTCCGCGAGCGGGCGTGGGAGACGCTCGAATTCTTCGAGATCGACCATCTCGCAACCGAGTACGCGGGAACGCTCTCGGGTGGCCAACGAAAACTCCTTGAGATGGCTCGCGTGTTGATGACTGACCCCGAAGTAGTGTTGCTCGACGAACCGCTCGCCGGGGTCAACCCCACACTCGAAGAGAAACTACTCGACAGGATTCACGACCTGCGGGCGGAGGGATACACCTTCCTCTTTGTCGAACACGATATGGACGTCATTATGAACAACTGCGAACGGATCATCGTCATGCATCAGGGGCGCGTCCTCGCCGAGGGGACTGCCGAGGACATTCGAAACAACGAACAGGTCATTGAGGCCTACCTGGGTGAGGATATATGAGCAACGACACCACCGAACACGGAGCGTCGACCGAATCGACCGAGGCGACTGAATCGGCCGAAGCCAGCGAATCGACAGCCACGAGCGCGAACGCAAGCAGAGATCACACCCTTGACGGCGAGTCGATGCTCAGCATCCGCGGGCTCGATGCTGGCTACGGCGATCTCCAGATCCTGACCGACGTCGACCTCGATGTGGCCGACGGCGAGTACGTGACGATTGTCGGCCCAAACGGCGCGGGGAAGTCGACCGTGATGAAGACGATCTTCGGACTCACGACCCATATGGACGGCTCCATCGAGTTCGACGGCAACCCCATCCAGACCGAGCCACCCGAAGAGATCATCCACAAGGGAATCGGCTTCGTCCCCCAGACCGACAACGTGTTTCCGGGACTCAGCGTGCGTGAGAACCTCGAAATGGGGGCCTACATCCTCGATGACGTCCCGGAGGATCGGATCGAAGCAGTGTACGACCGGTTTCCGATTCTCCGCGAACGGTCCGAGCAAAAGGCGGGGAACCTCTCGGGCGGCCAGCGACAGATGGTCGCCATGGGTCGAACCCTCATGTTGGATCCGGACCTGCTGCTCCTCGACGAGCCGTCTGCCGGGCTTGCCCCCGACCTCGTCGCCGATATGTTCGACCGGATCGACCAGATCAACGACTCCGGCACCGCGATTCTGATGGTCGAACAGAACGCCAAGGAGGCACTCCGCCGCTGTGATCGTGGCTACGTGCTGGTCGACGGTGAGAACCGATACACCGACCGCGGCGAGACGCTGTTGAGCGACCAACAGGTGCGAAAAGATTTCCTCGGCGGCTAGCCACTCTCACTTCGCTTTTTTGCTGTTCCTTACTGATCGAGTGCGTCAGCCCACTGGCTGGAGTAGGAGGCCTGTTCGGGCTCGAAGGAGACCTGCTGACTAACCGAGCCGCCATCGTCTTCGAAGTTGGTGACGTACTCCTCTTCGAGCGCCTGTCCGTAGGCATCGTTGAGGTAGAGCGTACTGGAGGATTCGGCCTCGACGTACTCGCCGCGTGCGAGCCCTGCGAGTGCCGACCCCTGCAGCACATCGGAGGGACACGTTCGGAAGATGTAGCCGTTGTCTTCCAGATCGGTCACGTTCGGATCGGTCGACGACGGCGAAATGCCGACGACACCGTTCGGAATCAGCACCTGATCGGCCACCTGCAGATTGACGTTCGAGGCGGCGGGGCCGACGACTGCGCCGAAGCCAGCGTTGACCAGCGCGTTCGCCCCTGAGATGCCTGCCTGGGGATCGGTCTGGGTGTCCTCGACGCGGGTGTTGACACTGACACTGAGGTCGGCGTCGTTGACCTGCGTGGCGGCCAACAGCGCACCGTCGCGGATCGGAACCCCGAGCGGCCCGAGGTCGCCCGTTTCGGGCATCAGCACGCCGATCATTGCCTCGAAGGAGTCGACGCCGACTGGATCCTCGGCGACTGCGTTGTTGTCCTCCTCGGTGAGTTCGGAGCCGAATTCGAGGGTATCGAGCGTGCTCAACTCGCCGTCCTGGAAGTCGGTGACGTCGTAGGCTGCGGTGACGATATCACCGTTGACATCGAAGTCGGCACTCGACGATGCGCCGACGTAGTGGACTGGATCCCCGCCAGCGACCGTTTCGACGGCGTCGACGAGCGTTTCGGGGCCGAACTGCTCGCCACCAGGGTTGGCGACTGTGCGAATCCGGTCGCGGATCGCGCTCCCCGTGTTTTCGCCCGCGGCGACGGTCGCGAGGATGTTGATCGCCATCGCGTCGTAGGCCTGAGCGGTAAACACGCCCGGCTCTTCGCCATATGCGGCCTGATACTCGCTGGTGAAGAAGTCCGCACCGGGACCGCCCGCCGAGGGCTGGGTCCCGATGACGTTGTTCATATCGTTGTCGACCTCTCCGGGCAGATTACTGTCCATCAACCCATCAGGGACGACGATATCGAGGTCGGGTGTATCGGAGGCGAACTCCGAGTAGAAGTCCCGGAACAGCTGAACTCCCGACTGTGGGAAGCCGACGACCATGACTGCATCCGGAACCGAGCCGCCACCGCCGCCGCTTCCATCCGAGTCTTCCGAGGTACAGCCAGCCAGTCCTGCGATACTGGCAGCGCCGACACCCTTCAATACATCACGCCGCTAAATATTTCGATTCATATGATAAGCATTACCATAGGTATTTATAAATATATATCGATTCACTACACTGGGTTACGCAAATAAATGAGACGTGTGAAACGTGATATCGGAGTTGTCCCACGGACAGTACTCGACCTCGCAGATGCCGGTTAGTAGCCATCTGACTTCGATCCGTGGGTCGATGCAGTACGAACTATTCGAACAAAGTAGCGTCTATGGCGATAGCTGGGAGGCCCTGTTCGAAGCGCCCGATCAGGGGCGTCGCTACCGAACGACTCAACATCAGGACGAGGAACTCGCCGAGCGGTTCGTCAAGACTGACGCCCTCAACTGGCTGTAGTGGCTACCAGTCAGTAAATGTGCCTTCGATCAGCGTCGACGACTGGTTTTGGATATACAACCGCTGGGTCGACCGGATCGCCTCACTCAGTGAGTCGCCGCTGTCGAGTCGACTTCGGACCTCGCTTTGTTTCCAACTGGCGGGCGTCGTGCTGTTTTCGATCCGCCACTGGAGGGGTTGGAGATAGCTGTCGACCTCGCCTCTGTCGAGGCCGACTGCCCGAAGCCCTTCGGCGGCGTGTTCGAGGAGATCAGTCAGCGCGATGTCGATATCCGCTGTCTCGGAGCCATCAGCGGTAATCCACGTGATATCGGCGTCGAGTCCGTCCCGCATCGCCGCATAGAAGTTGTCCTTGGCGTCGGTCCAGTCGAGATCCGCAACCGGGTGTTCGGTGCGCGTCAGGCCTTCCATCGCGCCAGCGAACGCGACCATCAGCGCCATCGAATCCCGGACGGTCGGCTGGGCGGGCAGCGGCCGGAACTCGATGCGGGCATTGGCCTGCGAGCGTGTCGGCCCGCCGAAGACCGGGCGGACCCACCGCCAGTAGGTGCCGTGTTTGCGGCGGAGGGTCGCGAAGTTATCGTGGAAGTCGCTGTCGCGGTCGACCGGCATTGGGACCATCGTCTCGTCGTCGACAACGCGCTGGACGGCCTCCTCGATACTATCGAGATCCTTGGGGAACGCCACCTTGTCCGTCTCAGTGGCGCTGTTGAGCACGGATTCAAAAACGGCGATTCGGTTCTCCTGCCACCCCTCGTCGAGGACCCTCTCGGGATCGATCCCTTCTTCGTAGAGATCCGCCGGGAAGAACGGTGCGTTGACACCGAGGGCGAGCAGTGGGCCAGCGAGTCGGACCGCATACCGGAAGTACCGGGGGAGGTCCATCGCCTGCTGGACCTGATAGTGGGGCTGAATCGAGGTAATGAGGCTCTCGGGCATCACCGTTGCGGCAGTCAGGTCGACGCCCGGCGCGTCGACGCGGAACTCGCCGCTGCCGCTGTTGGCCATCGCGTGGTAGCGCACCGCATCGCTCATATTGGTCGCGATCCGGACCCCGCCGTCTTCGATGCTATCAGTAAGGTAGCCGCGGGCGGTTTCGCCGGTCGGTGGAATCGTCCACATCGCGTCGCTAACAAGTCGGAGGCCCTCCGATTGGCTACAGTCGAGGGCCGCAGCCAGTCGACTTCGGACTTCGGACTCGATGGCGTTGAGTCCGTGGCTGTTGAACGGCTGTGGGCTGGCGGTCATCTCGGCGTTGTGGAGGCCGAGTTCCTTCTCGAAGCCAATGAGTTCGAGGAGTCGACGGGGGACGCGAGCGAGGGCGAACTCGTTTTCTTTGTCGGTGTGCCAGCGATCCTCGGAGACTGCATAAAACTCGTATTCGAGGCCGAGAATCGACTGGTGGTTGTCGAACGTGCCAGAATCGAGTTCCGAGAGCACGAAGTCGGCATCGGCTGCCGCCTCGGTCTGGTAGGCCTCGCTGTCGACTGCAAGCACGTCTCGGACGGCGGTAGCCAACTCGGACTCAGTCATCGGTTGGCCCTACTCTGCGTTCAAGCCCCTTGAACTGTTCCTATTTGGAAGCTACACGGGCCATCCGCAGAATAATGGCTCTGCCACCCTACTCATCGCAATGGATACGACCGAACAGCTGTATGAGCAGGAGGTCTCTGGATGGCGTGCTGGCGTGTACGACGACATCAAACAGACGTTCCGAGCTCCGATTGTCAACTGGTATTTTCGGACGCTGATGGCCAACGAACCCGCGTTTACGCGCTACCTGTGGAGTCAGATCAAGCCACTGTTCCAGACTCGTGGGTTCGGTCAGTTCACAGTTGCATACCGAGATGCGATTCTCACCGAGATCGATGTCGACCACAGTCTACCACGCTACCGACCCACAGAGGTCGACCTCGGGCCAGCTGAGTGGCGGGAGATCACGGGCCAACTGTCGACGTTCGATATCGTCGCCCCGCGCCTCGCACTTGTCTTTCCCGTCTGTGACCGCCTCCTGAACGGCGAGTCACTCAGTCCGGGTGCAGTCGCTGAGCCGGTCGCAACGCAGTCGACGACCCCATTCGACAGACAGTCGACCGCCCCGCTTCCGTCGTGGCTGGATCGTGATCGCGGGACGCCTGTGACGATGGTCGACGAAGCCGACTGCTCGGCCGACCTCATGCAAACTATCGAGGAAATACGCGACTTCCACGGCTTCGACGACGAGTTTCCGAGCATCTATCGCTGTCTCGCCCAGTGGCCCTCCTACCTCGATACGGCATGGACAGATCTCGAACCGATTATCGGGAGCGACGCCTTCGACCGCGGCTGCGAAGTGACCGACGCCCTCCTCGAAGACCATCTCGCTGGGCTGCCGTACACGCCACAGCTATCACCGACCGCGCTCGCCGAACAGGGGTTCGAGGAGTCGACGATCACTGACCTCCAGGAGTTCGCCACGACGTTCAACAGTAACTCGCTACAAACAGTGATACAGACCGTTGTGATCTACGCTGCGACGGTCGACGCGACCGGCGAGCGGTCCCTCCAGTAGGATTCTACTGAGTTTTCCAGTCGACAGTGAGCGTGATCGTCTCCCGACTGCTCCGGAGGATCGAACTGGTTTCGTGGACGCTCACCTCGTAGCTGACAGTCTCCGGCGGCTGGAGTCGGATCGATTTGTTGCCGACCCTGACGTGAACGTCCTCGCCGGACTCGAACTCGTCGGCGAGCGCCCGAAGGCTTTCTGCGACACTGGACCTGTCGAGTTCACTCTGGTTAACCGTCTTTTCGACCATACTATGACATTAGATAACAAACATCATAAATCCAGTTTGCGATTCTGGTGAATAAACGCCTGTGACGGGACGGCTCCCGGAATTGGATCGCCGAATTTACCACCGCTGACTGGCTACCGCGGCCAATGAAGTTCACAACGTTTGCCGACCGGCTCGACGAGATCGAGGCCGAGTCGGGAGACCTAGAGACCATCCAGCAGGTTGCGGCCCTCTTGGCGGCTGCCGACGCGGAGCTTCCCGTCGTCGCTCGCTTCGTCCAAGGGCGAGTGTTTCCCGCGTGGTCGACGTCGACACTCGATATCGGCCCGTCGCTCTGTTATACCGCCATCGCACGGGCGGCTGGACCGAACGTGTCGACAGATGATATCGAATCCCAACTGGCCGACCGGGGGGAGATCGGCGCGGTTGCCGAAAGCTACGAGTTTGGCGACCAACAGGGGCTTGCGGCGTTCGGAAGCGGCGGGACCACCGGACTGACCATCACCGAGGTCGACGATGAACTCCGCGCGCTCGCTGCCACCGACGGGGCAGGTAGCCAAGATCAGAAGATCGACCGGCTGTTCGGGCTATTTCGCCAGTGTTCACCGCTGGAAGCTCGGTATCTCGCCCGACTCGTACTGGGAGAGATGCGGATCGGCGTCGGTGAAGGGGCTGTTCGGGACGCTATCAGCGAGGCGTTCGATCAGCCGCCGGAGGCAGTGAGTCGCGCCCTGCAGGTGACAAATGATTACGGCGAGGTGGCGGCTGTCGCCCGCGATGAGGGCCAAGCGGGACTCGATAGTCTCGATCTCGAACTCGGTCGACCGGTCCAATCGATGCTCGCCCAAGCCGGAACCGCCGCCGACGCACTCGATAGCTGGGGCGAGGCCGCCGCCGAAATCAAGTTTGATGGCGCGCGCGTCCAGATCCACGTCGAGGAAGGCGAGGAGCCGGACGGAATCGGCATGGTTTCGATCTATTCGCGGAATATGGACGACGTGACCGCGGCCCTGCCCGACATCGTCGACTTCGTCGAGCGAACCGTAACCGATCCCTGTATCATCGATGGCGAGGTGGTCGCGGTCGACGACACCGGCGACCCACTCCCGTTCCAGCACGTCCTCCGGCGGTTCCGCCGGAAACACGATATCGAACAGATGCGCGACGAAGTCGAACTTCGACTCGACGCTTTCGACTGTCTCCGCGTCGGTAGCCAGAGCCTACTTACAAAGACGCTTGGTGAGCGTCATCGCCATCTTGTAAATGTGCTCGGAGATAGTGATGCGGTTGCGGACCTCTTGCTGTCGGACAACCCCGACGAACTCGCGGCCTTCGAAGCCGACGCGCTCGAAGCGGGCCACGAAGGGATTATGCTTAAAAACCCTCAGTCGACCTACTCACCCGGCGACCGGGGCCAAAACTGGCTCAAGCGCAAACCCGACGTGGAGACGGTCGACCTCGTTGTCACGGGCGCGGAGTGGGGCGAAGGCAGACGAGCCAGTTTCCTCGGGACGTTTCTGCTCTCGGTTCGGGAACCTGAGACCGACAGCTACCGAACGATTGGCAAGGTCGCAACCGGGATTACTGACGAGAAACTGGCCGAACTGACTGACCTCTTGGAGCCGGAGATCCAGTCGGAGTCGGGACAGACCGTCGACATCCACCCCTCGGTCGTCTTCGAGGTGGGCTACGAGGAGATCCAGCCCTCGCCGACCTATTCGTCTGGCTATGCACTCCGGTTCCCGCGGTTCATCACAGTTCGAACCGACAAATCGCCAGCTGATGCCGAAACGGTCGAGCGTATCGAGCGACTCGCCGAAAGCCAGTAGGCGGTTCCTACTTCTTGGAAGGGTGTTGATCCGTCTGTTCGGTCTCCGAATCCGTCTCAGTAGCCACCAGTTTGACACGTGTCAGTTCGATTCGAAGCCCGCCCGTTTCGGAGTCCGCGAGTTCGATCTCCCAGCCGTGAGCCTCGGCGATCTGCTCAACGATAGAGAGTCCGAGTCCGGTCCCACCGCGCGTCGACGAGTAGCCACGCTCGAAGATCCGGTCGCGGTCGGCAGGGTCAATACCGGGGCCGTCATCGGCAACAAAGAAGCCATCCGCGAGTGCTCCGACGGTGATGGTCACTGTCGACCCGCCGTGTTCGACTGCATTGCGGAACAAGTTTTCTAGGAGTTGTGTGAGTCGGTTCCGGTCGGCAGTCACCAGCTGTTCGGTCTCGACCTGTAGCGTTGCCTCCTCGGTCGAGAGATACTGCCAACACTCGACGGCGAGCCGACCCACGTCGACGGTCTCGGTGTGATCGATCTCTTCGCCGGTCTTGGCCAGCGATAGCAGGTCGTCGATCAGCTGTTCCATTCGAACAATCGCTCGGCGGCTCCGCTCGAAATGGGCTTTCTCACCGGTTTCTTCGGCTAATTCGAGCGAACCGGAGATCACATTGAGTGGATTACGGAGATCGTGACTGACGATATCAGCGAACTCCACGAGCCGCTCGTTGTGCCGTTCTAACTCGCGTTCGGACTCTCGAATATCAGTCATGTCGACGATTGCACACACCACCCGCTCGACAGCGCCGTCCGGTGTCGTCAGTGGCGAGGCACTGATCGACAGCCACCGTGTCGTTCCATCGGAGAGCCTGATGCTGTGTTCGTAGTCGACGACTGGCTCGCCAGTCTGTAGCACGCGGGCAAACGGAAGCAGGTTGCTGGCAATCGGCTCGTCGTTTTCGTCGCGGATCTGCCAGTCAGGATCGTCGTACCGCCGGTCGCCAATATTCGACCGCGAGAGATCAAGCACTAGTTCGCCGTGTTTGTTCGCCCGAATAATTTGGCCGTCGGTATCGAGGAGTGCGATCCCGACCGGACTCGTTTCGAACAGCCGGTCGAGAAGTTGGCGTTCGGCCTCCAGTTCCTGTTCGCGGTGTTTTCGTGGCGTAATGTCGACGTAGTGTTCGATCCGACCGCCCTCGTAGGGACCGGTCGTGATTGGATAGCTCCGGTGTTCGAGCCAGCGGTCCTCACAGGCCGCAGTCGACCGGACGTGACACTCGAACTGTTCGACATAGCTGTTGTCGTCGTAGGTCGCCAGCACTTGCCGGGCGAACTCCTCGGGCTCGTCGAACCGGTGTTTGATCTCGTCGGTAATCAACTCACGTTTGTTCTGGCCGATGATCGCGGCTCGATCAACGCCGAAGTAGCTCTCGATGCTGTCGTTGAGCCAGACCACCGAGAAATCGGCATCCAAAACAAAGGTCCCGACCGACGAGATGTTCAGCACATCCTCAACGAGTGACCGGTAGTTAGCATCAGTTGCTGTGGAGTCTTGGCGTGCGGGGTCGAATCGTGACGCGCTAGCCCCAGCGACCGCGTTCCGAATGCGAGTGGCGACGAGAGCGGGATCTGTCTCGCTGTCCACGATATCATTCACACCCACGGCGAGTGCCTCATCGACAGTGGTCTCGGAGTCCGCACCGACAACGAGGACAAACGGCAGGCTCGGATCGGAGTCACGGAGCTCCGCCAGCAGATCAAGCCCGGTCGACGCGCCCAACCCTGCGTCACAGACAACACAGTCGACCGGAGCTGTCACAACGACTTCCATCGCCTCGCTCGCGGTGGCCACAGTGCGGACCGAAAGCCCCTCAGCTCCCCGTTCCAACTGTGGCGCGGTGGGGGCAGAAGACGTGGCTCCAGAAGCGACACGGAGTACAGAAATATCTCTACCCATGCTGTTTTATAGGTGATTTGAGAATATAACTATATTGATCAGAAACCTTGTTTATAATATGCTTACGTGCGTGAATAGTATGGCAAGACTGCAGAATAGCCAGCTACAAATCGGTTGCAGCCGCCAGATCACATATGACGGTTCGACACGACAACCTCACAGTCGACTGGCTCGGCTACGCGACCGCGCGGCTCGAATCGACCGCCGGAACAGTCGTCTACACCGATCCGGGGCGGTACGGCGTTCTCGATGGTCAGTATCCGAAAGACGGCCACCTTGTTGTCGTCACCCATAATCACCATTACGACTCTGACGGAATCAAACGCGTCGCCCGGCAGGATGCGACAGTTGTCATCTCCGAAGCCGTCGACGCCGACGACATCGACCGCGACGTAACACCGGTCGACGAACTCCCGTACGAAACGATTCGCTGTGGCCACAACGATCATCTGACGGTCGACCTCGAAACCGACGCCGGCACTCGGACGGTCGACATGTGGACGCTCCCGGCGTACAACCGGCCCGACGGTCCCTGTGCGGACGCCGATGGGAACGTGCCGCATCCCGAGGGGTCGGGCTGTGGCTTCCGACTCTCGATTGACGGAACGACCGTTTTCTGGCCCGGCGACACCGACGCGCTCGCTGGCTTCGCTGAACTCGATGTCTCGCTGTTTCTGGCCAACATCGGTGGCAGCGTCGTGATGGACCGCCATGCCGCCGCCGACCTCGCCGAGCGAATGGATCCGGATCTGGTGGTGCCGATCCACTACGATACCTTCGATCTGCTTGCGGCCGATGACGAAGCGTTTGCGGTCGACGTTGCCAGTCGGTCGGTGCCGGTCGCACTCGACCGGCCCGACTGAGCCGGTTAGTCACTGCCTACTGCCGCAACACGCAAGGTCGACGGCCAGAGAGGGAGGATATGAGCTGGCAGATCATGCCCACCTACGACTCCCTCGACGAGGCCCACGAGGAGTTCGAGTGGGAGTTACCGGACGACTACAATCCGGCACGAGACTGTCTGCGGAAACACGACCCTGACCGAACGGCACTGAGATACGAGCGTGTCGACGGCTCGGTGTCGACCCACACGTACGGTGATCTCAACGACAAATCGGACCGACTTGCCGCCGCGCTCGGGGAACTGGGAATCGAACCGGGCGACCGTGTTGCGGTCGTTGTTCCACAGAAGCCCGCGAATCCAGTTACGCATTTCGCAAACTGGAAACTCGGCGCGGTTTCGGTGCCACTGACGGTGTTGTTTGGTCCCGAAAGTCTCGAATACAGACTCGAAGACAGCGGTGCGAGCGTAGTCGTGGTCGACCCCACTGTTCGCGAAACAATCGACGAGATCCGAGACGACTGTCCGGATCTCGATCACGTGATCGAACTCGGCGAGGATGTTGCGGACGATGCCCACGCCTTTGAGGACCTTGTTTCCGCCCATGAGTCCGGGTTCGAGAGTTACGAGTCGACGCCCGAGACGTCGACGGCGATCATGTACACAAGCGGGAGCACGGGGCCGCCGAAGGGCGTCCTCCACAGCCACGCGCTGTGGCTCGGGCGGGCAGCGGCCGCCTACAACTACTTCGATCAAGGCCTCGATGGGGCGACGCTCTGGACGCCCGCCGACTGGGCGTGGGGGGCCGCACTCGGCGGGACGCTGTTGGCTGGGCTCCATCACGGCGCGACTGTTGTCGCGTGGCCACGCGAAGGGTTCGACCCCGAGGCCGTGTTCGACTTTCTGGATCGCCACGACGTGAGCCACTCGTTTATGCCGCCAACCGCACTCCGGATGTTGATGAGTGTCGACGATCCGGCCGACCGGTATGACCTCAGTTTAGAGGCGCTGGCAGCCGCAGGCGAACCCCTGACCCCGGAAATTCTGGAGTGGGCCGCCGAGAGTTTCAATGACGTTCCGGTCAACGAGTTTTACGGCCAGACCGAACTCAATCTCGTTGTCGGCAACAGTTCGACGTGGTTCCCGGCCCAGCCCGAGAGCATGGGCCAGCCGTTTCCGGGCTACGAGGTCCGGGTGGTCGACCCCGCCGATCCCGACCCCACCGAACCGCTGCCACGAGGCGAGGCTGGCGAACTCGCGATCAGAGCCGACGACCGGCGGGTCTTTTTCGACGAGTACTGGAAGCTTCCCGCAAAGACCGCCGCGAAACAGACCGGAGACGGCTGGTTTCTGACCGGCGATATCGTCCGCCGGGACGACGACGGCTATCTCTGGTTCGTCTCGCGGGCCGACGACGTGATTCTCACGAGTGGCTACCGTGTCGGGCCGATGGAGGTCGAGGGAGTCCTCCTCGGCCATTCGGCTGTCGAACAGGCTGGTGTCGTCGGTATTCCGGACGAAACTCGCGGCGAGGCGATCAAGGCGTTCGTCCAGCCTGCGACGGCTGGCGGTGGCTCAGCTGATCTTCGGGCGGAACTCAAGGCGCTCGTTTGCGACCAGCTCGCGGCCTACGAGTACCCCCGCGAGATCGAGTTCGTCGACTCGCTGCCGACGACCACGACGGGCAAGATCCAACGGCGTGAGCTGCGTGAGCACTCAGAGTAGTCCGACGCTCACTCGGGATACAGTTCGAGCGTCCGGCCGATCTCGTCGATCTGTCGACACTCCACGTCAGTGAGCTGTAGCTGCTGGGCGTCGAGGTTGGCTTCGAGATGGCGTCGGCTGCTCGATTTCGGAATCGCCACCACGTTTCGTTTCGCAAGCAGCCACGCAATGGAGACGGCTTCGGGTGTCGTCTCGTGGTCCTCGGCGATGTCGACGACAGTGTCGATCTCCCGGACGTGCCCACCTGCCAGCGGCGAGTAGGCGACGAGGTGGTAGTCGTGTTTACGGGCGTCGGCGAGCAGTTCCGGTGACCAAAAGAGCGGATGGCATTCGACTTGGTGGGCGGCGATGGGTACGGCAAGCTGTTGTCGTGCCTCTCTGAGTTGGTCGACGGTGAAGTTACTGAGGCCGACCGCGCCAATCGTCCCGGCGTCGTAGAGATCATCGAACGCCGAGAGCGTCGTCTCGGGAGTGTAGGTGTTGATCGGACGGTGGACGTACAGTAGGTCGATCCTGTCGAGACCGAGCCGATCCAGACTCTCGGTCGTCGTGGCGCTGACAGCTGCCGGATCGAGGCTGTCCGCCCAGACTTTCGTCGCCACGATCACCTCGGCGCGGTCGACGTTACTCGCGGCGAGCCCGTCGCCGACGACTTCCTCGTTGTCGTATATCTGTGCGGTATCGAGGTGTCGGTACCCCACTTCCAGTGCGGTTTCAATTGTCGACGGCGTCTCGATGCCCATGGTCCCCAAGCCGACCGGTGGTAGCTCCATACGGTGCGTTGATCGGTGACCGACAAGAACGCTACCGGTTCGGAACCGATAACCTAGTCTGAAAGTCTCGAAACCGACCGTTTCACACCTCATACTAAGCAAGTTGGCGTGGTAGCGTTGAGGACAATGCAACAGAACGACCCGACAGCACAGTCCGACGGTATCGACATCCGCGGACCCGATGACGGCCCGTCGGTCGTCTTCGTTCACGGAGCCGTATTCACACAGACGATGTGGGCACCACAGCGTGATGCACTCTCATCGGATCGGAAGGTGATCACGCTAGATCTCCCCGGGCATGGAACGCGATCCGACGAGGACTTCGAGTTCGATGTCGCACTTGATCTGCTCGACTCAGTCGTCGACGAACACGCGACCGATGAACTGCTCGTCGTCGGCCTCTCGCTCGGCGGCTATCTTGCGACCGAGTACGCCAGTCAGCATCCGGATCGCGTCGACGGCGTCGTCCTCTCGGGCTGTAGCGTCAATCCGGTCGACGGGATGGGACTGCTGACACGTGCTACGGGTGGCATCACTCGGCTGGCAACACGCAGCGACCGAGTCAACCGGTTCGTCGACAAAGCCGCGACCAACTGGGTTCGCAAACAGGATCTCTCCGAGGAGTACAAAGACGAAATCGTCGACTCGGGTTTCTATCCCAAACAGTTCGGCAACGCGGGGCCTGATCTCGCTGGGCGGGATTTCCGTGCCGCGCTGGCGACCTACCGCGGACCCTCGCTCATTCTCAACGGGGAACGTGACGTCGTGATGCGCCGCGGTGAGGGAGCCCACGCGGCGGCCGCCCAGCACTGTGAGATCGAGATCATCGAGAACGCAGGCCACGTCGCCAATCTCCCCCGACCAGCAGCTTACACTGACAAAATCCGTGAGTTCATGCGTCAAACCGTGCTTGCATAGCCGGTTCAGATAGCCACGACCCACGCCTTGTAGGTCGACTCGTAGCCATAGACCGTCTGAAACGCCTCGTCGATAAACATCGCCAGTCGGTTGGCGTCCGACCGCGCGGTGATCTCGGCGTGGGTGCCCTCGGCCTCCTCCGGACTCTCTAAGCTCTCGGCACGGAACTCCGGATACGAATCGAGCAGTCCCTTCAGGCGGTCGAGTTCGTCGTCGGTGCAGTCCATCGACACCGTCGTATCGCTGAACTGAATCCACGGCGTGAGTTCCTCGGTCGACTCCGGGGGCAGTTCGTCCGGCTCGATGGTGAGAAACTCGCTGTCCCGTTTCCGATGGGCGGTAATCGCCTCGGCGAACAGCTGTCGACGCTCGGTGTCGGTTGCGGCATCGAATCTGGTCATACTGCTTGGTAGGCAGTGGCTACTGAAAGAATGACTGCTTCACCTCGCCACAACGGGAGTTTGTGGAGTTCGGCGAGTGTTAGTCGGCGAGTACCGTCGACAGTCGAGCGTTTTCCTTGATTTTGATTCCACCTGCACCGACCGTCAGCGGAACAGGGTCCAGTGACTCGCCGGTTCCCAGATGGAGTGTTGGATGGAACGCGCCGCGCGTGCGAACTGCATCCCGCGTCTGCAAGACGAGTGTCATGCCTTCGGGGACTGAAAGCGTCTCGTTGTACTCGATGAGGTACACTCCCGCCGAAAGCTCCCACCAGCCGTAGTCGTCATCGGGATCACGCTTTTCGGTTTCGACTGGCTCCGTTTCGGCTTTGTCGAGTTCGCCGCCGCCGAAGTCGACGCGACCCGATTCGGTGACCCGTAAAATCGAATCAACGGTGAGATCCAGCCCACGGGACTCGGTTTGGGTCGGTTCGTAGACGAGGTCGTCGACGAATGCGGTAAGGTCCATAGTCGCTCTTTCGACAGGAGCTACAAAAAGTTCGGCTCCCAGTGTGCCTGTCCGTCGGATCACAGGAGTTTCTTCAAGCATTTAACCCCGGCCACAGAGGGATAGATATGAGCAAGCGAATTCTGCTGCTAGGTGCACCCGGTGCAGGGAAAGGAACCCAGAGCAAGCGGCTGGCCGAGGAGTACGGTATCGAACACATCACCACGGGCGACGCACTCCGTGCGAACAAGGACATGGAGACCGAGCACGGGACTCCGCGTGAGTATATGGACGCTGGCGACCTCGTTCCTGACGCAGTCGTCAACGAAATCGTCGACGCCGCACTCGCGGATGCAGACGGCTTCGTGCTCGATGGCTACCCACGCAACCTTTCGCAGGCCGAGTATCTCAGCGAGCAGACTGATCTGACTGCGGCACTCTTCCTCGATGTCGGCGAGGACGAACTGATCCGCCGACTGACCGGTCGACGGATGGATCCCGAGACGGGCGACATCTATCACACCGAGTTCAACATGCCCGACGACGAGGAGATCGAGGCGCGACTCGTCCAGCGAGACGACGACACCGAGGAGGTTGTCAAAGACCGCCTCGAAACCTACTACGACAACACTGAACCCGTGATCGACCACTACCGCGAGCAGGGTGCTCTCGTCGAAGTCGACGGCGAGGCCCATCCCGACGAAGTCTTCGAGCGCATCACAGACGTCGTTGAATCGGAAGCCTAACGGCTCGAAACAGTCACGTCGACGGTGACTGTCGCAGCGAGTGAACAGACACCGAGAGTACAACCTTCTTAACCGGTGGATACCAACCGACTGGTAATGAGTAGGATCGAACGCAAGGTCCGGTCGATGGTCAACGCCGACCACGAGATGGAGTCGGCGATCCAGACCGTCCTCGACAGCGCCACCGACAACGAGGTTCAGTGGGTCGACGTGCGTGACTCGATTACCAGCGGCCAGTGGGGTCGACTGATCGAAAAAGGGATTCTCGTCGACGGCGAGGCGGGGTTCCGGATCGAGGAGCCGGACGCAATTCGTGCGGGACTCGAAGAGAAAAGCGACGACACCGACGAGATCGAAGGCTCGACGTGGTCGAAATGGGACAAAGGTGCGGCTGGCATCACGGTCCTGATGTTCGCCGGCTACGCGTGGGCACCGGCCCGCGAGTTCGTTGGGAACGCGGTCGACGTCCTTCTCGGCCCGGTGCTCAACGTCCTGCCGTTCTACGTCGTCGTGATGATCATCGCGGTCGCAACAGGACTGTACTCGACGCTGTTGCGTGTCGCGCTGATGGACATGGACAAGATGGGCGCGTACAAAGCCCAGATGGAGGAGGTCAAGGAACGACGGAACGCGGCCAAAGAACGCGGCGACGATGAGGCGCTCGAAGAGATCCAGGAGGAACAGATGGAGATGATGGGCGACCAGCTCGGCATGTTCAAAGAGCAGTTCCGGCCGATGGTGTGGATCATGTTCCTCACGATCCCGGCGTTCCTCTGGATGTACTGGGTCGTCGGCTACCGCGGCTCGGAAGCCCAGTACGAGTTGGCGAATCTCGTGATTCCGTTTGCGGGTGACGTCACCTGGACGACCGGGATCGTCGGCCCGATCCAGGTCTGGATTGTCTGGTACTTCCTCTGCTCGATGGCCTTTACCCAGATCATCCAGAAAGGACTCAACATCAGTATGTCGCCCTCGGCGGACTGATCGCCGCACTGCTTTTGCTGTCGGATTTCTATATATTCGCGATCCAAGCGTAGCAGCGTCGACCGCTGTATACATACAACTCCAGTTAGAGATCGAGACCGCGAATCGAGACGCCGTCGCCGTCTTCAACGTGACCGATCACACGACCATCGGTCGACTCCGCGAGCGATTCGGCCTCGTCTGCGTCGGGCACTGCAGCAACAAATCCGGTTCCCATATTAAATGTCGTGTGCATCTCGGCATCGGAGACGTTACCCTCCGATTGGACGAACTCGAAGACCGGCTGTGCGTCGAAGGGAGTGTCGACAACATACTGATTGTCGCCCAGTCGACCGAGGTTCGTCCAACCGCCGCCGGTGATGTGAGCCGCACCGCGCACACCGGCCTCGCGCATCGGATCAAGCAGGTGGGTGTAGATTCGGGTCGGCTCCAGCAATGCTTCGCCAATCGTCTCGTACCCCTCGTGGGGGAACGAGTCGGTGTACGAGTAGTTCTTTGTCGCGGCAGTTCGGGCCAGTGTGAGTCCGTTCGAGTGAATGCCCGACGACTCCCAGCCCACGAGGGTATCGCCCGGTTCGGCATCCCCATCGAACAGGGCGTCTTTGGCCGCGAGTCCGGCACAGGCACCAGCGAGATCCAGTCCCTTGATTACCTCGGGCATCACGGCAGTTTCACCCCCGATGAGTTCGATATCAGACTCCTCGGCACCTGCTGAAAGGCCTTGACCCACCTGTTCGGCGAAGTTCTCGTCGGGTTCGTCAATCGCAAGATAGTCGACGAACGCAACTGGGCGAACCCCCGCCGCGACCAGATCGTTGACGTTCATCGCGATGCAGTCGATGCCAATCGTCGAGTAATCCGAGAGCGCCTCGGCGACCAGGAGTTTGGTGCCGACGCCATCGGTAGCAAGTGCGAGATAGCGGTCGCCGATGTCAAGCAAGCCGGCAAAATCTCCCTCGCTGTCGCCGGTCGCGCCGATGAGCGCGGCGGTGGCGGCCTCGCTGGCCTCGATGTCGACGCCCGACTCCGCATAGGTGAGTTCTTCCTCGTCAGCTGGTCCGTCGTCGTCAGTCATGTCTCAAGGGGGGTGGAGTGAACACAAAAACACGGTGATTCGGCCGTCGACGGTTCGGTGAGTGCCACAGCAACGAAAACAGCCAGCCATCCCAGCTTAGCCGAGTGGAACTTCGATCAGCGAGAGGCTGTCGCTTGGAACCTGTGCTTCAAGGAGCCCTGCGAGGTCGTTCCAGTCGTCGGGTCGGTAGGCGTCGACGCCGAAGCTCTCGGCAAACGCGACGAAGTCGGGGTTCGTGAGTTCAGTGCCGAACGCCTCACCGCGGTGGTCGGCCTGTTTGGCCGATATGAGTCCGTAATCGTCGTCGACGAACACAATCACGGTAAACCCACAGTCGAGCCGTGTGGCGGTCTCCAGTTCGGCGGCGTTCATCAGAAAGCCGCCGTCGCCATTGGCGACGACGACGTTGTCGTCGACTGCGAGATCGGCCGCCACGCCACCCGGCAGGGCGATTCCCATGCTCGCCAGTCCGTTGGAAATGAGACAGGTGTTGGGCTCGTAGGTCGGGAACTGCCGGGCAATAGTTAGTTTGTGACTACCAACGTCGGATATCAGTACATCGGAGTCAGCCATCGCCGACCGGAGTAGTGAGACGGTCCCTGCGACAGTAAACGGCTGGCTGTCGTGGTGCGCCACTGCATCGGCGTGGATGGTCTCGTGAGCATCCGAACACCACGTGTGTGCGGGGGTGTCAAGCGCGGCGTCGATGTGTTCGAGTCCGACACCGATGTCGGAGATGAGTTCGACAGTCGGATTGTAGTGGGCATACACCTCGGCCGGCTCGTGGTCCAGATGGAGAATCGTTTTGTCTTGGTCGGGGTTCCACTTTTCGGGGTCGTGTTCGGCGATATCGTAGCCGACTGCCAAGACGACATCGGCGTCCGACACGGCATCGGCCGCCTCACTGTTCGGTCCCGAATCGAGCGTGAACAGTGACTGCTCGCTGCGGTCCGAGACTGCGCCTTTGCCCATATAGGTCGCTACGACCGGAATGTTGGTTCGTTCGACGAGTGTTCGGAGCTGTGTGGCCGCATCGGTCCGAACCGCACCGTTGCCAGCAAGCACGAGTGGCGTTTCGGCCTCCGCAAGCCGGTCGGCGATGCGGTCGACCGAGACCGGGTCCGGATTCGGTCGACGAACTCGGTCCCGCACGGGCAGCGGCTCACCACTCACCGTCTCGCCCATGATATCTTCGGGGAGTTCGATCTGGGTCGCCCCCGGTTTCTCGTAGGTCGACAGTTTGAACGCCTTCCGAACCGATTCGGCAATGATTCGACTGTCGTCGATCTGGGTGTTCCATTTGACAACCGAATCGAAGATATCCGGGATGTCAAGCGCCTGATGGCTCTCCTGATGGAGCCGTTCGAGCCCGCCCTGACCGGTGAGTGCGACCAGCGGTGCCTTGTCGAGGTGGGCGTCAGCCACCCCGGTCAGGAGGTTCGTTGCTCCCGGACCGAGCGTTCCCAAACAGACACCCGCATCGCCAGTGAGTCGACCATGCACGTCGGCCATGAACGCCGCACCCTGTTCGTGACGCGTCGGAATGAACTCGATGTCTGACTCCCGGATCGCAAACAGAATATCCTCCAACTCCTCGCCCGGAATCCCGAAGACGTACTCGACGCCCTCGGCTTCCAGACAGTCGACCAGTAGCTCTGCACCGGTCTGGTCCGATTCACTCATTATTCGACTCCGGCGTACGAATCGTCGCTCGTGTCATCCTCGCCGAGGCCATGCTGGACCCAGATCGTCTTTGCGTTGACGAACTCCCGAATCCCGTGTCGACTGAGTTCGCGGCCGTAGCCGGAGTTTTTGACGCCGCCGAACGGCAGGCGGGGATCGGATTTGACGAGTTCGTTGACGAAACAGAGCCCGGCCTCGAACTGGCGGGCAAACACCTCGCCGCGGTCGAGGTCGCTCGTCCAGACACTTGCACCGAGGCCGAAGTCGGTGTCGTTGGCGACGTCGATAGCTTCGGTCTCATCGCTGACACGGATCACGCTCGCAACGGGGCCAAACGTTTCCTCGGTTGCGGCCGCCGAATCCCGCGGCACCTCGGTGAGGACCGTTGGCTGATAGTATGCGCCTTCGCCGTCGACCGCCTCGCCGCCCGTGAGCAGTTCGGCTCCTGCTTCGAGGGTGCGGTCGATCTGATCGTCGAGATCGTCTCGCAGATCCGGGCGCGCCATCGGGCCGATATCGGTGTCTTCGTCGGTTGGATCGCCGACGGTGAGCGCCTCGACCTCGTCGACGAAGGCCTCCACAAAATCGTCGTAGATGGCATCGTGGACGATAAATCGCTTGGCGGCGATACAGGACTGGCCCGTGTTCTGGAGTCGGGCGAACGCCCCGCGTTTGGCAGTGGCTTCGATTGGCGCGTCATCGAGCACGACGAAGGGGTCGCTCCCGCCGAGTTCCAGCACCGAGGGTTTGAGCTGCTGGCCCGCCCGCTGCCCGACTGCACGGCCAGCCCCCTCGCTACCGGTGAGGGTAACGCCAGCTACTCGGTCGTCAGAGATGATGTCGTCGACCTCCGACGAGGAGATCAGGAGCGTTTGAAAGACGCCCTCCGGCATCCCGGCGTCCTGCAAGACCTCTTCGATGGCCAGCGCACAGCCGGGCACGTTCGAGGCGTGTTTCAGGAGGCCGACGTTCCCGGCTGCGAGGTTAGGGGCAATAAATCGGAACGCTTGCCAGAAGGGGAAGTTCCACGGCATGATCGCGAGGATCGGGCCGAGTGGGTCGTAGCTGACGAGCGTGCGAGCATCCGAATCGCTCTCGATGAGTTCGTCTTGGAGCTGCTCGGCGGCTGTTTCGGCGTAATACTCACAGACCCACGCGCATTTGCGAACCTCGGCTCGGGCCTGTTCGATGGGTTTGCCCATCTCGTGGGTCATCAACTCGGCATACTCGTCGACGCGCTCCTCAAGCAGCTGGGCAGTCTTCTCTAAGAGGGTCTGTCGGTGGGCCATCGATTGGCTGCGCCAGTCGACGAACGCCGACTGGGCAGTTCCGAGAGCGGTGTCGATATCATCGGCATCATGCGTCTCGTAGCTGTCGAGCCGCTGGCCGGTCGCGGGGTTGATACTCTCCATAGGACCGAGTCGCGCTCCGGCGTCAAATGTCTCGGCACCGTCGTTAAATCCGGAAACTAAGGCCGAGCGTCAGTACCGAACCAATGGTCAACAGCACGCTCAGCAGGAACGTTCCGAGCCAGACGGGTTTGCTCCAACCGATGACGGTTTTGCCATCGAGTGGACCGAAGGGCACGAGATTGAATGCGGCCAAAAAGAGGTTGATGATGATCCCGAACCGGCCGAGCGTGCCCAGCAGGTCGACGCCAACTGTGACTCCTGCGAAATAGACAGGGACGAAGACAGCCGCTAGAATCAGGTTCGTCACCGGGCCGGCGATGGCGATGTGGCCGTGCTGTTTTTCAGTGAGATATCCCTGATGGTGGACCGCACCCGGCGCGGCGAAAATGAAGCCAAGCAGCGCGCTCATGATCGCCAAAAACAGCATACTGTAGTCGGCCCGAAACTCCGCGATCTGGTCGTATCTAACCGCGACGACCTTGTGGGCGACCTCGTGGAGCAGGAAGGCAACTCCAGCGGTTAGCAGGCTCACGACAAGCAGAATAACCAGTGGAAGTCCGACCAATGCTGCGGTCTGTGGGCCGCCGCCAGCGAAGAAGATGGCAAACGCGACACCCAAAGCGAGCCACGCGACAAGCAAGTCACGGACCTCAGTTGGGCTGAACTCGTAGCCAGCAATCCGGTAGCCGAGGCTCATCTGAGTGTGCTCCAGATGAGTTCGGCGCTGTTTCGCGCCCCGTCGAGCATCAGCCGTGAGATCCCCTCGACGCCACCCAACTCGGTCCCGAACTGCGGGAGGATGTAGCTCACAAAGAGGATGCTGGCGATAATCGAGCCAACGTTGGTCAGCGCGACGACCATGATGAGTTTGAACATCGGGACTTCGAACATCTCCGAGACGATTTCACCGATTGGTTTCGACTCGTCCGACAGCAGGCTGTTGAGTGTCGAAATGTCGCCGATGTTCACCGAGAGATGCCGGAGTTCGACGTAGCCGGTGAACCACCCCGGCGCGAGGGCGGGATTGATCGAGGTCATCCACGCCACTGCGCCGCCGACGCCAGCCGACGACCAGCGTGCGCCAGCCAGCTTTGCGAACCCGGCTGCGAAGATCCCATTAATGAGGAACCACGCGCCGAACAGCCGGAGCAGGAAGCCGTCCTGAACGCCTGCCATCGCCAGCAGGATGAAGAAGGCGACAAAGCCGACCGAGAGGGCGATTCCGATCAGCTTGCCCCACGGCAGTCGACTGCCTTTCTCTTCGCCAACGAGCGAATCCATCGGCGGCAGCGTCGAGGGGTTGGCGAGATAGTCCTCGATTCCCTCGCGGTGGCCAGCGCCGACGACCGCCAGCACGTCGTAGCCAGCCTGTCGGAGGCCGACCAATTTGTGAGCAATATAGGCGTCCCGTTCGTCGATGAGTGCCTCCGCGCCGCCGGGGCTGAACTGCCGGAACTCCTCCATCATCACGGTGACGACGTCGGCGTCGGTCAGATCTTCGATATCCATTTCGTCCATGCCGCCCGCTTCGGGTTGGGTCGACCCTCGCAGCCCGATAATCGCGGCTGCGACGAGACCGAATAGCAGCCCGCCAACGAGACCGAGCGCGAGACTGCCGACGATGGTGATCGTAAACCCACCCAGATAGGTGCCGAACAGGCCATCAGCGAAGCCGAAGGCTGCCGCAACGAGTCCAATCGCGCCACCGCTGCCGAGGGCGGCCGCGAACCGCTGGTCGCCGCCGAGGGTGAGGCCAGCGATCTGGTCGACGACGAGCGTCGTTCCCAGCCCAAGAATCGCGGCACTGGCCGCTCGGAGATAGATCGCGTCGGTGATGCCGAGCGTACCGCCGAACAGTGCGAGTACAGGGCCGGCCAGCAGGCCGACGATCAGCCCAACCATAATACCGACAACGCGGCTATCAGTGACGCCGAAGGCGAGGCCGCCGACCATCCGCAGCTTTTCGGTGATCGTCATCCGCGCCCAGAACCGCTGGATTGTTTCTTGGATGTCGCGGTCGACCAGCGCAACGTCGATTCCGTGCTCCTCGGCGGTGTCGATGGCGGCCATCATATCTGCGCCCGGCTTCACGTCGAACTGGTCGCCGAGTCGGGTCTGGACGTACGACAGCATCCAGTAGGCGAGAAACTGGAAGACGGTGTTGCCTTTGAGGAGGTCGCTGGCGTCGAGATCCTCCGGCTCTTCGCCTTGGAGCTGTCTGTACCGTCCTTCGTCGAGTTCGACCGCCACGATGTCGGGGCGATCCTCGGCGATCCGTGTTTCGACCTCTTGGACGCTGGCCTCCGAGACGTGGGCGGTCCCGACAACACTCACTCGCCCCTCGCCGGACGCGCCGGGCGGTGGTGATCGGTCCGCAGGTTCGCTCATTGGCCGGATTACTTCGTCTTCGGCTTTACCTTTGGCGGTGTTGGTGTTTCACGGATCGGTGGGTGCGGGAACAGTTATTCATAGCCGTCTCCCCAAGGGACTGTATGGCACACTCCGCGGAGGTTACTGGGATCGGCATGGGCGTCGGACCCGATGGCGCGAACGTCCCGGCAGTCATTCTCTCGGCCCGCGAGGAGTATCTCCCTATCTTCGTGACCGCAGACCAAGCCCAATCGATCCGCTTGGCGCTCTCCGGCGAACCGTTCGAACGACCACTGACTCACGATCTGCTCGTCGACATGGTCACCGAGTTCGGTGGTGCAATCGACTCCGTTCGAATCGACGATTTAGCCGACGGTACCTTCTACGGCAAAATCGACGCCGAACGCTACGACGACGGCGAACCCGAACGGTTCGTCTTCGACGCCCGACCGAGCGACGCCATCGCGCTGGCGGTCCGCGTCGAGTGTCCGATCACCGTCTCCGACGAGATCATGGATGCCGCGGGCCGCTCGCCCGACGAGGTCGACATCGGCGAGATCGAGGGCGACCGACCGGTCAGTTCTGACGACCCCTTTTCCGAAGAGTACGACGAGTAGGCAGTCCCTACTCGCTTACACAGCCCGTTGTCGACCGAGATTGCTACACGTCAGTACCAGTAGCATTGTGTACCAGTAGTCACCACCTACTGTCAGATAGTGGCAAGAAGACGACAGTAACCGACGGCTTTCTCCCATCGGCGGCCACAGGGAGGGTATGGACGAAACAGCGACCCTCATCGACTCGTATACCGAGATGACCGAACTTCTGTTGCCGAACGATACCAACACGCTCGGTCGGGCCCTCGGTGGGGCCGTGTTACACTGGATGGATATCTGTGGGGCGATTGCCGCCATGCGGTTTTCCAACCGGGAGTGTGTGACTGCCTCAATGGATCACGTCGACTTCATCAGCCCCATCGATATCGGCGAGGTGGTCGTCGTTGAGGGGTACGTGTTCAGCGTGGGCCAGAGTAGCATCGAGGTCAAAGTCGACGTCCGGGCCGAAAACCCCGTCGAGGGCGACCAGCGACCGACAACCAGTTCCTACTTCACGTTCGTTGCGCTCGATGACGACGGCGTCCCGACCGAGGTGCCGTCGCTTGACTGTCCGAGCGAGGCCGAACAGGCGCTTCGAGACGAGGCAATCGATGGGCGGAGACAGCAGTTGGAGGAGCTTGTCGACCGACTGGAATCGTAACCGGCCGACTAGGGTCGTAGGGGGGGTGTTTACTTTTATGTGTGTTCTGGCCCAAAGGTCAACCGTACGATGACCTTCGAACTTACGTGGCACGGCCACTCCACATGGCACGTCGCTGTCGACGACACGACATTTCTTATCGACCCGTTTTTCGACAACCCACACACCGATCTGGATCCGAGCGATGTCGAGACGCCCGACTACCTGCTTTTGACCCACGGTCACGCCGACCACATCGCTCACGCCGACGAGTTCACCGACGCGACACTGGTCGCCACACCGGAAATCGTGAGCTACGCAAGCGCCGAACTCGGCTTCGAGGACGCCATCGGGATGAACCTCGGCGGCACCGTCGACTGTGACGACGCCTTCGTTTCGATGGTCCGCGCGGACCACACCAACGGGATCAACACCGGACACGAGTACGAAGGCGGGATGCCGGCTGGCTTTGTCATCGGCGACACCAAGCCGACACAGGTCGAAGACGCGGAGTCGACCACCTTCTACCACGCGGGCGACACCAGCCTGATGAGCGAGATGAAAGACGTGATCGGTCCGTATCTCGAACCCGACGCCGCCGCAGTGCCGATTGGTGACCATTTCACGATGGGTCCGTGGCAGGCCGCCATCGCCGTCGACTGGCTCGACGTCGACCACGCCTTCCCGATGCATTACGGCACGTTCCCGCCAATCGATGTCGACCCCGACGACTGGGTGCGTGAGGTGGAGTCGACCGGCACGCCAGCCGAGCCGCACGTGCTTGCGGCCGACGAACCGTTCGACCTGTAGCGACGAGGCTGGGTGCTGGCAGGGCTGACTCCAACACCCCGAAAACGATGCCAGTTTGTCAGAGATTGTGTTAATTGTTAATAAAAATAATAAAATATCGGATCGATCCTGCCGTCATTGAACAAGCTTTAGGGTACTTGCTGGAGTTGTCTAACCTGCAATGACCGATATCGAAACGACGACAGTCAGCGAAGAGGGCTACGCAACCACGAGTCAGGTCGGCGACTTCGAACTCTCCATCGACGCCACCGACGAGACGGGTCCCAACCCCAACGCCGTGCTCGTCGCGGACTACGCCTCCTGTTTCCTCCCCGCGTTCCGCGTCGGCGGCAGCAAGGAAGGACACGACGACCTCGGCACGCTCCAGATCGACGCCGAGGCCGACATCGACGACAACGACGATCTGTCGGCGATCCGGTTTGCCATCCACGTCGAGGCCGACCTCTCCGACGAGGAACTCGACGCCATTGTCGACCGAGCCGAGGGCATCTGTCACGTCCACGCCGCGCTCAAAGAGGAACTCCACGCCGAGATCAGCGTTCACGGCAACGCGTTCTAAGGGTCGACGCAGTTCTTTTCCGACACAGTTCACTCCCCCAGTCGAGCGACACTGTTGGCACTCGACAGGGACTGATTATTTAAAAAGAGAACACCGATCACTGCCGAGTGCGGTAGTAGCTCCGGTACGTCATCGCCTGCCCATCGATAATGACGACATCACGACCTTCCGGGTCGGGGCTGGCTTCTCGTGGCGGTTCGTCGCCGAAGACGTACGGTGAGTCTCTCGGTTCCATACAGTCCCGTTACCCGCAGTGAATATAAGTCTTTGTCAGACATTACCACACATGGTGTGAACCATCCTCGTTCTCCGCGAGCATTTAAATAGACACCGTCTAACGAACTCGTTCAGTCGACGCGTCCGTCGAGCACAGCCTCCATCCCGGCCAGCGAGTCGAGAACGTAGTCCGGATTGATCGGCGACTCGGCGAGCGTTTGGTCGTCAGTGACGCCGGTGCGGACCAACACGGTGGTCATTCCGGCCTCGCTGCCGAGTTTGATGTCGGTGTCGAGGCGGTCACCGACCACGAGACAGTCCTCGGCCGGGAGATCGAGGTAGTCCAGAACGGTCTGGCGGGCGAACTCGGAGGGTTTGCCGCAGACGACGTCGACTTCCTTCCCGGTGACACCTTCGACGGCGTGGAGCATCGCGCCGGTGCCGGGAATGTTCGGGCCGTTTTGCGGAATTACCATGTCGGGATCAGTGCCGATGAACGGGATCGGCTCGTCGAGGGCGACAATAGCATCACACAGCGAGTCGTAGTCGAACTCCCGGTCCATCGAGACCACGACCGCATCGGCGGCCGCGGGGTCTTCGGTAAGAGTGAGATCCGCCGCCAGCAGCTGTCTGTCGACGCCGGGATCGGCGATCACGAACAGCCGGTCGGCGCTGTGTTCGGCCGCGAGATACTCAGTGGTGATCGTTCCCGCGGTGAACACCTCCTCGGCGTCGACATCGAACCCCGCCTTTGCGAACCGCGCCTCGTAGGCCGAGGGGAGCTTGGTGGGGTTGTTCGACAGAAAGACACGTTTGAGACCGGCCGCTTCGACGGCAGCCAATCCCTCGCTGGCTCCCGGTATGGGGTCGTTTCCTCGGACGACAGTCCCGTCGACATCCAGAACAATCCCGCGGTATGACATACGTCGACGTTGTGGGTAGCGAAAGTCAATCCCATGGTTTCGTCGGTATGGAGTCGGATGTCAGTGGTGAGATGATTCACGAGAACGGAAAGACACAATGTGGAGGCCACCAAACAGTGAGTTACTGTGACGACTACTCAGTTGACGCTCATTCAGATCGACAACTACGGGCCGTGGACGGTGACCCCCGAGCCGCGACGCGAGATGGACCTCCAGACGCTCCAATCGCGGCTGTTTGCGGATATCGCCCAGTTTATCGGGAGTCGCGGTGGCTACGTTTTCTATACCCGATTCGATAACATGATCGCGGTCACAAACGGGATCGACCGCGCGGCCCACGCCACCTTACAGGAGAGCGTCGGCAACCGCTATCCGGTAACGATCAGCCTCGGCGTCGACGTCGCCGAGACGCCGGCGGCGGCTCTCGACGGCGCAACTGAGCGACTCCAAGATGCCGGGAGTGCCCAGGACAAAAGCCGGACGGAAGTGCTGGCCGGCACGTTTCTCGATCCGGCCACAACCGGCTCCGAACCGGTGCATATCGCCCATTTCGATGTCAACGATGCGACGGGCAAATACACCGACCAACTCAACGAGTTCGACTCGTTCATTCACATCGAGCGGAGCTACGCCTCGCTGATGGAGTATATGCGGACCGCCCACGGCGGGCTGTCGTTTTTCGTCGGCGGCGACAACATCATCGCGGTCTGTCCGGAGCTGTCGACCGACGCCTATCAGGACGCCCTCGACCACGTCGAGAGCGATGTGGGCGTCGACCTGAAAGTCGGCATCGGGCGGGGACAAACCGCCCACGAGGCCGGGATCGCCGCCAAACACGCCCTCGAAGACTGCCGCTACGAGGGAACGACCGTCGAGTTCGCACAGCCATCCGTCCCTGCCAGCGACGACTGACGGGACCCGAATTCCACCTCAATCTCTCCACATGACTCGTCGATCACTCTACTTCGTCGCGCCCGGCGACGTCGACATCCGCGAAGAGCCGATTCCCCAACCCGCCGCTGACCAACTCCGCGTTCGGACACAGCTCTCGGCGATCAGTCCGGGTACCGAACTGCTGGTCTACAACGGCAACGTGCCCGAGGATCTGGCCGCCGACATGAATCTCGACTCGCTTTCGGGCTCGCTCTCGTATCCACTTCAGTACGGCTATGCCGCGGTCGGCGTGGTCGAGGCAGTCGGCGAGAACGTCGACCCCGACTGGGAGGGCCGCCGCGTGTTTGCGTTCCACCCCCACGAGAGCCACTTCTGTGCGACCGTCGACGAACTCTACCCCGTTCCGGACGGCATCTCCTCGGCGGAGGCGACCCTCCTGCCGACCGTCGAGACGGCGATCACGCTGGTCCACGACGGCGAACCGAAGCTCGGCGAGCGGGCAGTCGTCTTCGGCCAAGGATTGGTCGGACTCGTCACGACGGCGTTGCTGGGGGAGTTCCCGCTTTCGGATCTCGTGACCGTCGACTACAGTGCCGACCGCCGGGAGTGGTCCCGACGACTAGGGGCGACCGCGAGCGTTCGCCCCGATGAACTCGGCGAGGTGCTACGGCTTCCCGGCGACGAGGAGGCGTCGACCGAGTCAGTCACAACAGCCCAGCCGCCGGGCACTGATCTCACCTACGAACTGTCTGGGAACCCAGAGGCGCTGGATACGGCGGTTTCAGTCACCGGTTACGATGGGCGGATCATTATCGGCTCGTGGTACGGAACGAAAACGACCGAACTCGATCTCGGCGGCCGGTTCCATCGGAGTAGGATCTCCCTAACCAGCAGTCAAGTCAGCACCATCAACCCCCCACTGCGTGGCCGCTGGGATCGCGGTCGACGGATGGCGTTGGCATGGGAGAGGCTTGCCGATCTCGACCTCGGCGAACTGCTCACCGACCGCTACCGAATCGACGACGCCGACGCAGCCTATGAGACGCTTGCGGGGGGTGCCGACGAGATGCTGGGGACACTCTTTAGCTACGAGGGGCCGTTGTAGCCAGCATGTACACGGTGTCGGTTCGTCGACCGTTTATCGCCCAGCATTTTCTGACCGTGCCGAATCCCGGTCCCGAAGGCGAGTTGCACTCCCATCAGTTCACTGCCGTCGTGGAGTTCGAGGGCAAGACGCTCACCGAGTATGGCTATCTGGTCGACATCGACGCGATCAACGCCGCCATGGACGACGTCATCGCCCAGTATGCGGAGACGACACTCAACGACCAGCCAGCCTTCGAGGGACTGAATCCGAGTGTCGAACACTTTTCACGGATTTTCTGTGAAGGGATCGTCGAGACTGCGACCCCAACAAACCCAGATCGCATACGAGTCCGGCTCTGGGAGGACGACGAGGCGTCCGCCAGCTATGAACAGCCGCTGTCCAGTTCATGAAGGGTCGACAGCGGGCAGCGCTCTCTGTGTGCCTCCTCGTTGGCCTCTGGACTGTCATCTCGTGGATCGGCGTCTACCGGCTCCGATTGGTGGTCAGCAAACTGCTGGCGTCAGTACCGGACCGACTCATGCCACGCCATTTCAGCGTCCTCCCGCCGCCCGGGCCTGAGTACGTCGGCGTTTGGGACGTCGACCCAGCCGACGCACGCAACAAACTCCGCTCGGAGTTCGGCTTTCGGCGGTTACTCCGCGCCTACTTTCACTGCTACAGCCGTGACGGACAGCCCGTCCACGAAGTCGGTAGCTACGTCTACCGTGAGGAGTTCACCAGCGACAAACAGCTTCATGTGCGGTTGTTTCCGACCTCGGATGGGCGGACTGAACTCTGGTGTCACTGGGAAGTAAACCCAAATGTTTCGCCGATTGCCCACCTCAGACGAACCGGCTACGATCCACGCGAAGGCGAGCGTCGACTCCGAATACTGCTGGCCGACGAACCGCTCTCGACGCCCGATGAGAGTGACTGTCCACTGGTAGCCGACGCCTAATCCGCTTGTAATTGGGCGAGGACGTCGAGATGATGCGCGACCAACGTCAGGTCGCCGCGTTGGAGTTGCTCGGTTCGTGTCTCGATCCACTCAGTTCGCGTCCTCGGCGAAAGCACCTCCGGCGGATAGTCTGTCAAGGCGTTGTCGATTGTCGCAAGTAGATGTCGGAGGACGGTCGACTCGGCGGCCGGATACGCACCGTCGACGGGGCGGATCACCCAGTCGGAGCCACCAGCGTCGAGAACCCGATACCCAGCTGCCGGCAGTGCAGTTACCAGCTGTTGGCCCGCCCGACTGCTTCCGGGTTGCTCCCGAACTTCATCCATATGCCGGTGATACAGTCGTTCGATTTTCCCATCGAAGGGGTCAACCGGGGTAAACGAGGTCCGACCATTGAACGTAATTGGTGCGTAGAGTAGCCCACCGTCGTTGAGAACCCCTTTTAAATCCTGAAGCGTGGGGTCGAGGTCGACGAGGTCGAGCACGGCCGATGCGATGACCGCGTCAGCCTCGTCGGTGATCGAAAACCCGTCGTCGACCTCGAAGCTGAGTTCGAGCCGCTGGTCGGTCCCGCCTTCCTGCCGGGAGGCGATAAGCCCATCCGTGGTCCGGTCGACCGCATAGCCAGCCGCGATCAGTTGCTCGGGGAGCTGTTGGCGGGCGGTGTCGATAGTATCGGCATCGATGTCGACCGCGCGGTAGGAGACCGTCGGCGGGAGGGCGTTCCACTCGGCGAGTCGAGCGATCATCGAACCGGTTCCTGCGCCGATTTCGACAATGCGGACGAGATCGCTCCCCGAGCAGGCCCCGAGTTCGGAGACGAACCGCTCGAACACCGCGCTGTTCAGTGCCCGGTCCTCGACAGTCCGTTTCGCGGTGAGGAACTCCGCGAAGGAGGTCACGATTTCCCACCTCGGTGGGATTTTGTCCCATGGATCCCGGTTGACGCGCGGGCCGTCGACACGCGTTTCAACAGCGCCCTGACTTCGCCCAGCGTCTCATCCCAACCCGGATGGGCTGCGGCGGTGTCGAGAGCCGCCACACCGAGATCCGTGAGTCGATCTCTGTCCGCTGCAAGGTCGGCAAGCAGAGCGGCGATCCGCTCTGTATCGCCGGGGTCGACGAGGAACCCGTTGTCGCCATCCGCGATGAACTCTCCAGCCCCGCCGTTGGAGCTCCCAATCGGGACGACGCCGTACTCCATGGCTTCGAGATACACCATCCCGAAGCCCTCGTACCGCGAGGGCACACAGAGCACGTGGCTGGCTTCGAGGATCGCCGTCAGCGCCGACTCCGGAACCTCACCCGTAAACTCGACGCTGTCAGCGATACCCAGCTCCGTGGCTTTGTCGACGGCCCGGCTGGCGGAGGCTGGATTCGCCTCGTGGCTCCCGACGACCGTCAACTGCCAGTCGGTCATCCCGTGGCGGTTCACCGCGCGGTCGACGGCCGACAGGAGCGTGATGAGGCCCTTCCGAGGGACGAGATTCCCGACGAAGGTGATCCGAAGCGGTCCCTCGGCGGCCCGCTGGCGGACCTGCTGGTCGCCGAGTGCGCGTCCCGCCACTCGTCCGGCGGGTGGAGCAACTACACTCTCATCGAAAGTGGCACCAAGGGCAGTGGCCCGGCGACGGGTGAACTGGCTCGTACAGACAGCTCCGTCGACCGAGTCAAGATACCGGCGTTCGATCTGCCGGCGAACGCCGGCGAGTCGACCGCGCATGTCGTCCGACTGAACGTGATGAACGAGTGCGACGACCGACTCCGGCCGCGTGAGTCGGTGGTTCTGCCGCCACAGCGAGGGATGACAGAGTTCGTCCTGCACCAACACGTCGACTGGCCGGTCGAGTCGCGAGTCGACTGCCGGTCTGAGCCCGTCGATCACGCCTCGCCAGTAGTTCCGCCACGGGAGCGAAATCACCTCGACAGTGTCTCCCTGCGCTCGAAGGAAGTCGACGAGCTGACGGTCGTACCGGAAGCCGCCAGAGGTCTCATCAAGCCCGCCGTAGACGACAACTCCGACACGCATGCTATGTGGTCGTGTTAGCGAGTAACTACTTAAGTAATCCCACGGGGCGACTCAGCGTCGACCCGACACCGCGAGCCAATCGCGACTGAAGTTGAGCACGAACGGGACGAACACAGCCAACGCGACCAGTCGGGAGGCGGTCGCTCCCGGCACTGGGAGCAGTGCTAGCCAGATCGCGCCCATCGCTAACCCACCGAGGAGTCGTCGGAGTTGACTCGGCGGAAGCGGTTCAACGGGAAGGCCGCGCCGTTTTCGGAGCCAGATCCCGGCTACGAACAGGTAGCGAGCGACGCCAACGAGCAAAAATACTGCGGGGACGAGATCGGCGGTGACAACGAAAACCGTCCCGAACAGCACCGTGAGTCCGTCCATTTCGGTATCGAGTCGACCACCGAGTTCGGAGACCGCATCCATCCGGCGGGCGATCCGCCCGTCGATCGCATCAAGCCCTGCGGCGAGGGCGAAAAGCGCCGCCGGAAACCACACAAACCGACCGGATGGGAGACCAACGGGGAGAAATCCAGCGAACACCGCGAGTGCAGCGCCTCGACTGAGTGTGACGGTGGTCGCAAGCGTGACCGGCTGGTCGGGGGCCCGACTGATCGGTCGACCGATCACGACCGAGACGGCCAGTAACCCACCACCAACACCAACTAAGAACCGTGGCGCTGGTGCGGTCTCCCAGCCAGCGATCAACAGCCCCACCGCAGTTGCCACGAGTAGGCCGATCCATAGCGTCGTCGCCGACCATCGCTGCCACCCTCCCCACCGGTCGGCTGTCTGTTTACCCATCGTATCGCACTGGCACGTAGATCACGCCTGACATGCTACCAGTCCCACCGATACAGTGTGATGAGGATACCGATCAGTGCCAGTTGTGCGAGTTTGTCGACAACGACTATCAGGCCGATGTCAGCGATGCCCGTCGGTCGGTTGAGGGCGTACCAGGCGACGATTTGAATCCCAGTGAACGGAATGCCAATGACGTACAGCAGTCGTCGACGGTAGTTGCTGAGCAAGAGGACGATAGCACCGACAAAGCCGCCAGCAGCCAAGAGGAACATGATACCACCGGGTTCTGGAAAGAACGTTGCACCGATAACGAGATGAATGGCCGCCGTTGTGAGTGCGAGAAAGATACCGATCCAGTGGAGTGTCGTCAGCGAATCAAGTTCAATCCGCCTCTCGATACTGCTCATATGTCGTTATTCGTATACTGCTCTCAAACAATTTGTGTTACCGGACTCGCCTCCGACCAGCGTTCGGAACCGATTTGACGCCAACGGACAGAGGGAACGTATGGATGGAGACCGGCGTCGGCTTCTGTTCGGTCTGGTAGTCGGTTCACTATTGATCGTCAGTGGCGTCGTTCCACAGCCCGTCTTTGGCTCTCCCTACCAGACGAGTGAGCCAGCGCCCTACCTGCATCAGGCCGTGGCTGAAGACGACAGCCAGTTCCAGAGCCTCGTCGACCTCTATGAGTTCGATCCCGATGACGCGACAGCGGTCGACTCGCTCTCACCGACCGGCCAACTCGCCGTCGAGCGGACGATTGCCAGCGAGCCAAGCCGTGATGGCTGGCTCCGGTACGAACTCCCGATCTGCAAAGACAGTATGCTCGTCTGTGATTCGGTCCGGGAGCCGCCAACCGACTTCCAGTACGGCGAGGGGACGCCTGCAGCGGTGTTTACGATCATCGAAGCGGACGGCGACCGGTATCTGTTCCAGACGGGTGTCCAGAGCGGGACCGGTCTGAGCGACGGACTCGGTGACCAGCCGACGTCGACGTATCTCTGGCTGTTGGGCCTGCTCCCGTTCGGTGTCGTCGTGATCGTCTCGAACGTGATCAGCGAAAAAACGGGTCGCCGTCGACTGCCCACGCTGTTAACGACCGTCGGGGGTGGACTGCTCGTCGTCGGGATCGCGGTGCCGTATCTGACCGTCGCTGGCGTGCTGTCGTACGCCGCAGTTGCGACCCAACTGCTGGTCGGTGTGGTCGGGCTGACGCTGTTGGCTGTCGGTGGGCTCGTCGCCCAGACCGTCCAGTACGCCGGATCGACCGGGAACTGATTGCCGGCCGACAGGGTTCAAACACTTATATAGGCGGTGTCTAACAGTCAGTAGACAATGACTACTTCCAGCGGTCGACCCGTCGTACTGGTCACCGGTGCCGCATCCGGGATCGGTTCTGCGACCGCCGAAGCGTTCGCCAATCAGGGGTGGACGGTATATGCGACCGATATCGAGTCGACGTTCCCGCCGGCGGTCGAGACCGCCTGTCGGTGTCTCGAACTCGACGTGACCGACCGCGAGCAGTGTCAGGCGGTTGTCGACCACGTGCTCGACGAGACAGGACGGATCGATGTGCTGGTCAACAACGCGGGGTTCGCCGTTCCGGGACCGGTCGAAGACGTACCCGTCGAGGCTTCACGACAGCAGTTCGATGTCATGGTCCACGGTACTCATAGCATGACACAGGCCGTGTTACCGGCGATGCGGGACCGCGGCACGGGGCGGATCGTGATGCTTTCGAGTGTGTTGGGAGTCGCCCCAACCACTGGACTCGGAACGTACGGGGCTGCCAAGGCAGCGGTCGAATCGCTGTCTGACTCGCTTCGGATGGAGTTGGCTGGGACCGGCATCTCGGTGACGCTGGTCGAGCCAGCGTGGGTCGACACCGAGTTTTCGGGCACGGCAAGCGAGCGACTCCCAACGACGGAGCGAACGCCAGCCTACAGCGAGATCTACGAAGCGATTACTGACGGGTGGGTCGTCGACGGCGGGCCGCTGGCTGTGAGTCCCGAAACGGTGGCGTCGACCGTCATTGAGGCTGCAACCGGCGATCCACCGTCGGATCGGTATCCGGTTGGCCGTCTCGGTCGATTGATTGCGGCGAGTCGACGTCCCCTTCTCCCGACGTCTCTCCTCGACAGGACAACACGGCAGTTCAATCGAACGTCGGTCACGGCACGCAAACTGTGGGCATTCGTGTCCGGAAGCGGTGATTCGGGAGACGCCTCGACAGTTCGGCTTTCGACGGGCCACGAGGTGTCGGTCCCGCTGTCGACCGAGGCCTCGATCTCGGGGGCCGTGCTCTCGGCGTCGGCTCAGGGTGTCGACTCACTGCTTCCCGACTCGTTGGAACCAGTTCGAATCACGCCCAACCGGTCGGCGATCACCCTGCTGTCGGTCGACTACAGCCGAATTGGGGCTGGCGAGATCGACCCCTACAACGAGGTGGCGATCATGATTCCGGCAGTCCCCGAGACCGCTTCGTCGAGGATTCCGCTCCTGTCGGCACTGTCGGGCGACATTGGGGGGTATGTCTGGCAACTACCGGTGACGACCGAGCCAGCCTGCGCGCTCGGCCGGGAGATCTGGGGGTATCCGAAATCCATCGCCGAAATCGATATTTCGACTGACGACCGGGTAACGCAGACACGGCTGACTGTCGACGGGCAGCGCGTGCTCTCGCTGGCGGTCGAGCGGCTGCCGACCCGGTCGCGGGAGCTGTCGCTGTCGTCCTACACGCTGTTGGACGATACGCTCTGCAAGGTGGAACACACGCTGGCGGGGAGGCTTGGAGGTCGACCACTGAGCAGTCGTGTCGACTGGGCGTTCGGTGACCATCCATGGGGGCACACGCTTGCAGCGCTGGAGATCGGCCCGCGGCCACTGGCACGGTTCGGCGGTAACTGTGAGTTCACAATTGGCATACCGCAGCGACTCGACATGAGCTGACCGAGGGACCGTCATCTTTAGGTCGCCGCTGGAAAAGTGAGCGTATGGATCGTCTTCGGCAGTCGCTTCTCGACACCCCAATCACCGAAAAGGACGGCTACCAGTATTTCGTCCACCCGATTAGTGACGGCGTCCCGATGTTGGAGCCGGAACTGCTCCGAGAAATCACCGTCCGCATCGTCCAGAAAGTCGATCTGGAGGATGTCGACAAGATCGTCACCCCGGCGGCGATGGGGATTCACATCTCGACGGCAGTCTCGTTGTCGACCGATATTCCGGTCGCGATCATCCGGAAACGCTCCTACGGACTCGACGGCGAGGTCTCGCTGTCGCAGGTCACGGGGTATTCGGAATCAGAGATGTATATCAACGACGTGGAGGCCGGCGACCGTGTGCTCGTCCTCGACGACGTGTTGTCGACTGGTGGGACGATGCGGGCGATCTTGGACGCCCTGACTGAGATGGATGCCGAGATCGCCGATGTGCTCGCCGTTATTAAGAAAGCGGGTGATAACAAACTCGACGACACCGTATACGACGTGAAGACGCTGATCAACGTGGATGTCGTCGACGGCGAAGTGGTTATTGTCGACGAAAACGGCGACGGCTGAGCCGGGTTTCGCAACCCTTATTTGCTGTATGGCGGTACACTGTAATACGCGCCGGAGTAGCTCAGCCTGGCAGAGCGAATCCTTCGTAAGGATTAGGTCGAGGGTTCAGATCCCTCCTCCGGCTCTTTTGCGACGAACAACTGTGAGGAGCGAAGCAACCGATTTCCTAACGGATCTGAGTCCTCAGTCGACTTCGTACCGATACGAAGATTCTCGCGGTACTGGCCCCACGCCTCATAGATCTCGGTGAGGTCTGCCTGACTCATCGTCTCGTGTGTCCACATCGAAGAAGAGGAGTTCCTCCTTGCTCGGGACAGACATGACGACCCGAGCGGGTGGATCTGCGTGTAGTAGTTCTCACGCACCCACTCCTCGCCGTGTTCCTCAACAGCGTCCCAAATGTAGTCGGCGGCCGCAGGATACGCAGCGACCAGATCGTCATCCATAGCCACCCAGACGTCGACCGAGTCTAGATTCCGTGAGGTGGGACGCGTTGACACTCCCACTACTTAGTCACCGAGAGGAAACGTTTCATGACTGCTGTGTCCGAATTAATACCAAGCACCTATATTCGTGTGGCATGTTACCACATATAGATTGTTGTCAATGGTATTTCGAAACACCTCCCAGAACGCTACCCGCTCGGAGGCCGACGAGGAGTCGACCACCTCCATTCAACGGGTTCGACAGCTCAGGTGTGTCGGGACCGCAACCGTCGAGGCGGTCGCCTTCTGGGCTGCGGTTGCCCTCCCACTCCCGACGCTGTTGGTGATGAGCCGCGGTGTCGGCACCCGGACCGAACTGCTCGTGGTCTCCGGCCTCCTCATCTCGAACCTGCTGGCGTTCTACGTCGGTCACGACTACTCCCGACCCGAACCTGCTCAGTCGACGGACGATTAATTAGACACGGAGTCGACCAACCCAGCGTCAGTCAACGGTGTGTTACCTTCTGGGTGGTATTGGGGGACCGCCGAAAGACCGCGAGCGGGGCCGCACCGATGGAGTTAGACGGCTGGCTGAACTTGACTCCCCATTGGATGGACGACCATACACACGATCCGACGGTCGCACCACCCCTCTCGGGCGAGCCGACGGGCTGGAACCCCGAAACTGGCCACTGGGAGCACGGCACCCTCCGGTTGGCAGTACTGTACGGCGTCCGCTTTTTCAATGCCGGCGACTTTCATGCCTCTCACGACTGTTTCGAGGACGAATGGTACAACTACGGCAGTGGAACCACCGAAAGCGCGTTTCTCCACGGAATGGTGCAGGTCGCCGCCGGAGCCTACAAACATTTCGACTTTGAAAACGACGACGGGATGCGGAGCCTGTTCGAAACTGCCCTCCAGTACCTCCACGGCGTCCCCGACGATTTCTACGGTGTCGACGTGAGCGATATTCGGTCGACGCTCCGGGCGGCAGACGATGACCCGACCGTGCTTGAGGGCTGGCAGCTACAGGTCGACGGCGAGACACCGACTGCACAGGAGTCCGACAGGCAGTTTCTCGACTGACTGGCAGCCGTCAACGGGAGCTATCGCACTGGTAGGCACACGCTACCACGCGTGTCGGAGCATACCGGGGGGCTCAAATGTCGTGGCTGTCTGTATCTTTCCAATGAGGATTTACGAACTCGGCGAGGGGACGCCCGAGGTCGCCGTTATCGGTGGGATTCACGGTGACGAACCGTGTGGCCCACTGGCTATCGAGCGACTCCTAGCCGAGGATCCAGCCGTCGAACGCCCGGTAAAACTTATCATCGCCAACGAGACGGCACTGGAGGCGGGCCAGCGGTATCTCGACGCGGACCTCAACCGCGTGTTTCCCGGTGACGCCGATGCCGAGGCCCACGAGCGTCGACTGGCCCACGATATCGCACGGGAGATTCAGGGCTGTACCACCCTCGCGCTCCATTCGACCCAGTCGACGCCGAAACCGATGGGCGTCATCAGATCCGTCGACGAGGTCGCACGAGCGATCTACCCCCGGCTCCCGGTCGACGTACTGATTGAGACCGACTCCCATACAGATGGTCGACTGGTCGAGTATCCACACACGATTGAGGTCGAATGCGGGCTCCAGGGGACCGATGAGGCCGCCGAAAACGGCTATGATCTGGTTCGGGCGTTTTTGGCTGCCACGGGAGCCTTACCCGCAACCGATGCCAAAGATCGATTTGATATTCCGGATCCGGAGACAGTCCATGTCTTCCGACTTCAGCGACCGATTCCGAAACCCGATGGTGAGAACTACGAGGTGTTCGTCGACAACTTCGAGTTAGTCAGCGAAGGAACGGCGTTTGCCGCCGTCGACGGCGACTCGCTGTATGCGGAGTCGGATTTTTATCCCGTACTGCTGTCAGCAAACGGCTACGAGGACATCTTCGGCTACGTTGCGGAGAAAACCGGCCACGTCGCCTAATCGGGTCTGGTAGATGAGTTAGTCGTCGGCTAACTCGACAAGCGTGAGATCCCGATCCAGCAGACAGTGGTCGTGCGGTGGCTCACCTTCGACCGAGACGATCCGGTACTCGGTGTCGAACTCAGCGCCCTCGGGCATGCAGTACTCGTGACTCGGACATTCGGTGTGAGGACACGGTCCTTCGAGACTGGCTTTACTCCCTGCGTAGGCTCCGCGTGAGGAGATGTTTGCGGGGACGGTCGTCGGTTCGACTTCGACCGCACGGACGCCGGTATCGTGGATGGCACAGTCGAGCAGTTGGGCGTTCTCCCGGATTCCGGTAATCTGGTAGCGTCGACCTACTTCGAGGTTGAGACACTGACTACGGTAGGGACAGCCCTCACAGCCGGTGGCCTCCCCGCGATAGACGAACTCCCGACCGACCTCCGCGAGTCGGTCACCGATGAGCGTGACAGTTGACATACGCGATGGTAGGGTCCGAGGCCTGTTAACGTTCGCCTCACAGTTGAAGCGTTAGTTGGTTCTGCCAACCAGTTCGTCGAGTTTCTCGAAGTAGGTCTCGCGTGGCACCTGATAACAGTCACGGTAGTCGACCTCGCCGGCGGCGAACCGCCGGGCGGTGTCGACCGCGCCATCGATGGCCGCCGCACGGTCGTCGTACTGCGTGGTACTCACGTCGACCTCGGGTTCGAGAAACAGTTTGACCTGCCAGTAGTTGGTGGTAACTGATCCAGCGCCGGGTCGACGCTGGGGCGAGCCGTTGGTGACGTAGATCGTCGGCAAACAGGCCGCAGGAAAGGTATCGGAATCGAACACGTCCGGGCGGTAGGCGAGGATGATCCGCCCTTCGGGTTCTTCGTTCCAGACGCGCCAACCCGACGGCAGTTCCGGGAGACTCATGGTACCGTTTCGATGTCGACCCACTAAGACCCCGCGTTCGTGAGCCACCCCCGCCGTAGGGGTCGACTTCTGAAGTATTGGCATGGCTACTTACGGGTATGCGGACAAAACGCTACACTGACAGATCTCCGCCGAACATCCGACCTGTGGCTCCTACCGGAGAAAGCCTTATATGTGTCAAAAAACATAATGCAAATAGTCTCGGTCTCCCGACCGGGCAAACAAACGCCTCTCCACGCGCGCCGTTCGTTGGTTCTTGATGTTCGCTTGTTGTTAGTCGCCGACCGGGTGTTCGGTACAGTGGAGTGGTATGAATACACATGCCACACACGATGTCGTGACATGTCCGGCCAACAATCGGTCGACACGGGTCACCCGTGTTGGTCATGCGGCCAGTGATACAATGAGCAACGACAGACAAACCCTCGAAAGCCTCAGTCAGCACTACCAAGCATCGGTTCCAGAAGATCTGCGCGAAGCCAAAACCTTCGACTGGTATCTCGACGAGGTGACCGACGATCCGCGGATCGCCCGCAACGCCCACCAGCGCGTTGCCGATATGTTCGACCACTACGGCACCACCTACGACGAGGATGCCGGCGTCGTCGAGTACACGATGGCTTCCGAAGACCCGTTACACGACGGTGAGAACGTGTTCTACGGGCGGGAGGTCCACGAGTCGATTCACGAGTTCGTCAACAAGGTCAAATCCGGCGCACGGGGACTCGGCCCCGAGAAACGAATCAAACTCCTGTTGGGCCCTGTGGGCTCGGGCAAATCGCATTTCGACTGGCTCGTCCGGCGCTACTTCGAGAACTACACTCTCCAAGAAGAGGGCCGAATGTACACCTTCAGGTGGGTCAACCTCTGTGACGTCATCCGGGATCAGGACCCCGCCGACGATGTCGTCGAGTCGCCAATGCATCAGGACCCACTCGTCTTGCTGCCACAGGAGCAGCGGGATATGATCATTGAGGGGCTCAACGAACGGCTTGAGGCTCCGTATACCATCCGAAACGAACAGCATCTCGACCCCGCCAGCGAGTTCTACATGGATACCCTGCTCGCTGAGTACGACGACGACCTCGAGGCGGTGTTCAACAACCACATCGAGGTTATCCGACTCGTCGCCAGCGAGAACAAGCGACAGTCTATCGAGACCTTCGAGCCGAAAGACAAGAAAAATCAGGATGAAACCGAACTCACCGGCGACGTCAACTACTCCAAACTCGCGATCTACGGCGAATCGGACCCACGAGCGTTCGACTACGCCGGGGCGTTCTGTAACGCCAATCGTGGTATCTTCTCCGGCGAGGAGCTACTGAAGCTTCAGCGAGAGTTCCTCTATGACTTCCTGCACGCGAGCCAAGAGCAGACGATCAAACCCAAAAACAACCCTCGGATCGATATCGATCAGGTGATCGTCGGCCGGACGAATATGCCCGAATACCGCGAAAAGAAGGGCGACGAGAAGATGGAGGCGTTCAACGACCGGACCAAACGCATCGACTACCCCTACGTGCTCGAATACGAGCAGGAAGCCGAAATCTACGGGAAGATGCTCCGGAACGCCGACGTGCCCAACATGAACATCGAGCCACACACCCTCCAGATGGCGGGTCTGTTCGGCGTCCTGACACGAATCGTCGAGCCGAACGACGAATCGGTGTCGCTGGTTCAGAAGGCCAAAGCCTACAACGGCGAGCTGAACGACGACGATACCGATGTGAAAAAGCTCCGTGAGGATGGCGAGGCACAGGCCGATATCGCCGAGGGGATGGACGGCGTCTCGGCCCGGTTCATCGGCGACGAAATCGCCGAGGCGATCATGGATTCGACCCACCGCGACCGGAACTACCTGAGTCCGCTGACGACGTTCCGCCACTTCGAGGAGAACCTCGAAAACCACGGCTCCATCCCGGAAGAGAACTTCGAGCGCTACCAGCGCTACTTGGAGATGGTCCGCGAAGAGTACAAAAACCGGGCCATCGAGGACGTGCGGCACGCTCTGGCCTACGATCTCGATGAGATCCAGCGGCAGGGCGAGAAGTACATGGATCACGTGATGGCTTACATCGACGACGCCACCGTCGCCGACGAGCTGACCGGCCGCGAACAGGAGCCCGACGAGACGTTCCTCCGGTCGGTCGAGGAGAAACTCGACATTCCGGCCGACCGCAAGGACGATTTCCGTCAGGAAGTGTCGAACTGGGTTTCGCGTCGCGCACGTGAGGGGATCAGCTTCAACCCACAGGACAACGACCGGCTTCGCCGCGCCCTCGAACGCAAGCTCTGGGAGGACAAGAAACACAACATCAACTTCTCGGCGCTGGTCTCGGCGAACGAACTCGACGACGACGAGCGGAGCGCGTGGGTCGACGCCCTCCGCGAGCAGGGATACTCCGAGGAAGGCGCTCGTGAGGTCCTTGAGTTCGCTGGGGCGGAAGTCGCCAAAAGCGAGCTCGAAGAAGATGTCTGACGACTACATCACCAAGGCAGACCGCCAGCTTCAGCGGGCCTACGAGGGACCGATGAGCCTCAACGAATACGTCGACGCAGCCTTCGAGTCGCCCTCAATCGCGGCCCACGCGAGCCGATATCTGCTGGCGGCTATCGAATCGATGGACACCCGAACGGTGATCGAAGAGGGCGAAGAGCGCGAGCGCTACCGCTTTTTCGACGATCCGCACAACGACGGGGAACACGCGGTCCTCGGCAACACCGCGGTTCTCAACGCATTCGTCGACGATCTCCGAACAATTGCGGCAAACCGCGGCAAGGGCGAGAAGATCATCTGGTTCGATGGACCGACTGCGACCGGGAAATCCGAACTCAAGCGGTGTCTCGTCAACGGGCTCCGGGAGTATTCGAAAACCCCGGAGGGTCGACGCTATACCCTCGAATGGAATATCACGGGCGCTGACAACAGCGGTACTGGGTTGAGCTACGGCGAGAACGTCTCCGACGACGACCAGTGGTACGAGAGCCCGGTGCAGGTCCATCCGTTGACGATCTTCCCAAAGAGTGTCCGCGAAGACCTGCTCGAACAGCTCAACGAACTCGATGTCGACGGCCCGCCCATCATCATCGAGGGCGAAATGGACCCCTTCAGCCGGGAAGCCTACGACTACCTCGAATCCCAGTACCGGCAGGCAGGCAACCGGAAGCTGTTTTCCTCGATCACCGACAAGGCTCATCTTCGGGTAAAAAACTACGTCGTCGACGTGGGGCGGGGGATCGGTATTCTCCACTCCGAGGACGACGGCACGCCGAAAGAACGGCTCGTCGGCTCGTGGATGCCGGGGATGTTGCGAGAACTCGATTCCCGTGGCCGAAAAAACCCCCAAGCGTTCAGCTACGACGGCGTGCTCTCGCAGGGTAACGGCCTCCTAACTATAGTCGAGGACGCCAGCCAGCACGCCGATCTGCTGCGAAAACTGCTGAACGTCCCCGATGAGGGACGCGTGAAACTGGACAAGGGGATCGGGATGGATATTGATACCCAACTGATTATGATCTCGAATCCGGACCTCGATGCCGAACTCGACCAGTACGCAGACCGGAATGGGCGGGACCCACTGAAGGCGCTCAAACGTCGACTCGACCGCCACGAGTTCCGATATCTGACCAACCGCCGACTGGAGGCTGAACTCATTAGGCGGGAACTAACGGCCGAAAAGAGCGTGTGGGCGGATCTCGACGACGAGGAGATCGAAAGTCGGGTTCAGGCACCGCTATCGGTGGCGATCCGTGACGGTCGCGGCGAGACACGCGACCGCGAACTGGCACCGTTTGCAGTCGGGGCGGCGGCGATGTACAGCGTCATCAGTCGACTCGATGGCGAGGAGCTTCCGGCCGACCTCTCGCTTATCGAGAAGGCCCGACTGTTCGAGCAGGGATATCTGCAGGATGGCGACGACCGACGGGATATCGACGAGTTCGATATCACGGTCGACTCCGACGGCATTCACGGCATTCCAGTCACCTATACGCGGGATATCATCGCGGATCTGCTCCACGAAGAAACCGGTCGCGGTCATCCCGACCATCCCGTCGAGGACGTGGTGATGCCCGAAGACGTGCTGAACGCGATGGCCGAGGATCTCTCGTCGGCTCCGGTGTTCTCGCGGGCCGAGGCCGCGGAGTACGAAAACAGACTCCCAATGGTGAAAGACTTCATTCTCGAACGGCAGGAAGACACGGTGTTGAAGGCACTGTTGTCGGGCAAAAGCGTCTCGAAGGAGACGGTCGCCGAGTACGTCGAACACGTCTACGCGTGGGAGGCCGACAACCAGATCGACACCGAACGCGGCCGCGTCGACCCCGATCCGCTTTTGATGAAGGTCTTCGAGACCGAACATCTCGGGCGGTTCGATGACAGCGATTACACCGGCAACACGCCCTCCGAGGCGGTCACCGCGTTCCGCCGTGAGAAGGTCATCACCGCGCTGAATCGGTACGCGTGGGAACACCGCGACGAGGGGTTTTCGATTGACAACGTCGACTTGACCTCGATTCCGGTGATTCGAGCCGTCCTCGAGACCTACGACTGGGGCGATGTCAAGCGGATCTATCCGGAGTTCGACCCCAGACAGTGGGAGGATCCACCGGCAGGGACCGTGACCGAACGACTGAAAGACGAAACAGTCGACACGCTGTGTGAGGGCCAGTACTCCCCGGCGTCGGCCGAACTGACAACCCGTGCGGTAATGGCTGAGGTGAGACACAAATGGGACTGAGAGATGACTTAGATCGGTTTCGTGAGGTCGGTGACCAGCGGAGACAGGATCTCGAAGAGTTCATTAGCTACGGTGATCTCGGTGGGTCGCGGCCTGATCAAGTAAAGATCCCGGTCAAGATCGTCGACCTCCCGGAGTTTAGCTACGATAAACGCTCGATGGGTGGCGTCGGCCAAGGTCAGGGTGGCACACCCCAACCGGGACAGCCAGTCGGCCCACCCGAGCCCGGCGACGGCGACGAGGAGGGCGAACCCGGCGAAGAAGGTGGCGAACACGAGTACTACGAGATGGACCCCGAGGAGTTCGCCCAAGAGCTTGATGAGGAGCTGGGGCTCGATCTCGAACCGAAAGGAAAGCGCGTCGTCGAAGAAATCGAGGGCGACTTTACTGATGTGACGAAGGTCGGACCCAAAGGGACCCTCGACTTCGAGGAGCTGTTTAAAAGAGGGCTAAAACGAAAGCTCGCGATGGATTTCGACGACGAGTACATCCGCGAGGCACTGAAAATCGAAGGGAAAGGCCCCGAATCGATCTTCGAGTGGGCTCGCAGCGAGGAGCGAATTCCCGTCTCGTTTGCCTGGATCGAAGAGGCCTACAACGAGATCCCGGCCGACGAGCGCACCAAGTGGTCGAGCTTCGAGGAGTTCGAAGCAAACGTCGACCAGACCACTGTCGGCCAGCGAATCCGGCGAGATGGCATAAAGGAAATCCCGTTCCGCCGGGAGGACGAGCGCTACCGCCACCCAGAGATCATCGAAAAGAAGGAACGGAACGTCGTCGTAATCAATATACGGGACGTCTCCGGCTCGATGCGGGAACAGAAGCGAGAACTCGTCGAGCGGACGTTGACCCCACTCGATTGGTATCTCACTGGCAAGTACGACAACGCCGAGTTCCACTACATCGCCCACGACGCCGACGCCTGGGAAGTCGAACGCGAGAAGTTCTTCGGCATCCGCTCGGGCGGCGGGACCCGTATTTCATCGGCCTACGAACTGGCCGCCGAAATCTTGGAGGAATACCCCTTCAGCGAGTGGAACCGATACGTGTTCGCCGCCGGGGACTCCGAAAACTCCTCGAACGACACGAAAGATCGCGTCATCCCACTCATGCAGGAAATTCCGGCGAACCTCCACGCCTACGTGGAGACCCAGCCCGGTGGGACCGCGATTAATGCAACCCACGCCGAAGAGGTCGAACGCGCCCTCGGGACGACTGGCAACGTCGCCGTGACACGAGTGACCCAGCCCGACGACGTGGTCGACGCGATCTACGAGATCCTCAGCACCGAAGACGGTGCGGAGAGTGATTCACAATGAAAGACGAACGATTAGACGCCAGGCGGATCGCCGCCGGGCTCGACGAGTCGGTGTCCGAAGCAGCCAATCTGGCACGCAAACTTGGACTCGATCCCTACCCGGTGAACTACTGGATCGTCGACCACGACGAAATGAACGAACTCATCGCCTACAGCGGGTTCCAAGATCGCTACCCACACTGGCGATGGGGAATGGCCTACGACCGCCAACAGAAGAAAGACCAGTTCGGGATGGGCAAGGCCTTCGAGATTGTCAACAACGACAATCCCTCGCATGCCTTCCTGCAGGAGTCCAACACGATGGCCGACCAGAAGGCGGTCATCACCCACGTTGAAGCCCACGCCGACTTCTTCGCCAACAACAGTTGGTTCGGCCTCTACAGCGACCGCGGGGTCGACGGCAGCGATCCGGACGCCGCGGCCATGCTCGAACGCCACGGTGAGGCCATCGCCCAGTATATGGACGATCCCGATATCGAGCGCACGGAGGTCGAGCGGTTGATCGATGCGGTACTCTGTATCGAGGACACCATCGATCAACATCGGACACTTGCGGCCGCAGACAGCGACGACGCCGATCACGATCTCGAAGACATCCACGATAGGCTCGATCAGCTCGGCCTGTCGGAGGACGTCCGCCAGCAGGTCTTCGACGAGGAGTGGCTCGAAGCGCGAGCCGCAGCCGACGAGGCCGCCGGGATCGACGACCCACGGCTCGACGTAATCGCGTTCCTCAGAGACCACGGCAAGCGCTTCGATGCGGAGGCCGGGAAGGCCGTCGACCGCGAGGAATGGGAGACCGACGTCATCGAACGGCTGCGCGAGGAGTCGTACTACTTCGCGGCCCAAAAAATGACCAAGGTGATGAACGAGGGGTGGGCCGCCTACTGGGAGTCGCTGATGATGGGCGACGAACGGTTCGCTGGCACTGATGAGTTCATCACCTACGCCGACCACCAGGCCCGCGTCCTTGGGTCGCCAGGGCTCAACCCCTACAAACTGGGCAAGGAGCTGTGGGATCATCTCGAAAACACGACCAACCGGCAAGAGGTTGCCGACAAACTGCTCCGCGTCGAAGGGATCACGTGGCGCAACTTCAAAGAGACAGTCGACTTCGATGAGATCGCTGCACTGCTGGCTCCCGATCCAGTGATCGCTGGCGTCGACACCGAGCGACTCGACGAACTGGCCGAGATGGCCGACGAAGGCGACCCGCGAATCGACGCTGAGGCAGTCGACCGTGCGATTGCAACCCGAGATGGTGAACTCGACAGCGACGATCCCGAGGCCATCGACGTCGACCGCTATCCGTGGAAAGTCCTCACCTACGAGGGGTTGGCCGAACGCCACTTCTCGCTGGCCAAACGGCAGAACCGGGGGTTCATCAAGCGGGTCGACCGCTCGGAACTCGAACAGCTAGCACGCTATATGTTCGACGACGAGAAGTACGTGACTGTCGAAGAAGCGATTGCGGACGTCGACTACAGCGCTGGCTGGGACCGGATGCGCGAAGTTCGCGAAAGTCACAACGACGTGACGTTCATCGACGAGTTCCTCACCGGCGAGTTCGTCCTCCACAACAACTACTTCACCTACGAGTACTCCCACGCCGGCGGCGAGTATCGCGTGGCAAGTACGGCCGCCGAGGACGTCAAAACAAAGCTCCTGTTGCAGTTCACCAACTTCGGTAAACCCTCGATTGCGGTGTACGACGGCAACTTCGACAACAAGGGCGAACTCCTCCTTGGCCACCGGTACAACGGGGTCGCCCTCGACATCGGCGAGGCCAAAGACGTGCTCGAACGCGTGTTCGATCTTTGGGGTCGACCGGTGAACCTGATGACCATCCGTACCGAGTACGACGACCACGAACTGGAGGTCGCTCGCAGGCGGGGCCGGGAACCCGAAGGCACCGAGGTCGGAATCCGAATCCGGTTCGACGGAACCGGGTTTGAGGAACACAACCTAGAGCCGGAACTCGCGGATGCAATCGAGGCCAGCGAGGTCGACTACGACACCAAGCCCGACGAATGGCTGGCGTAGGCGGTCCCTACCGTTTTGCAAGCGATGGTTCGCGCGACAAGAGACTCGTCGCAGCCGTTGATCGCAACGTCGACGCCCTCACCGACGGGCGCAGTTGCGGCGGCCTTGCCGAGCCCATGGCTTGAGGCAGTTACGAGCGCAACGTTGCCGGAGAGTTCGAGATCTATGCCGGAGCAGTTGCGAAGAATCCGAAGAAGCGTTAGTCGTCGAGGTGGTGAAGATTACTCGTCGAGTGCCTGCCAGGAGAGCCGCGGGTTTCGGGCGGCGTCGACCTGATCGATCCGACCCGCAGTGGTCCGTGACGGTGCGGTTTCGATTGCCTCGTCAGTGTCACTGTAGGCGTTGTTGAACGCCTCGGCGAGCGTGTCGAGAGTCCGTCGACTCTCGATCTCGGTCGGCTCGGTCAACATTGCCTCCGGAACCATCTCGGGCCATTTGGTCGTCGGCGGATGGACACCAAAGTCCAACATTCGCTTGGCGATATCGGCGGCATCACGGTCGCCCGCGGTTGCGGCGAACTCGTGGTGGAACGGACCGTATGGCACGTCCATCTCCAACTGCTCGGCGAGGTAGTTGGCATTTAACACGGCCTTGGCGCTCGCGTCTGACAGTCCCGCGTCGCCCAGCCGGGCGATGTAGGCGTAGGCTTTGACTACCACGAGCCAGTTGCCCGCGAAACCGTGGACCTTGCCGATTGATTGGGCCGGCTCGAAGCGCTCGTAGTCGCCGTCATCGGTTTCTCGAACGCGGGGCGTCGGGAGGAACGCGGCGAGATCGTCGACCACGCCCACTGGTCCGGCTCCCGGCCCGCCGCCGCCGTGGGGCGTTGCAAACGTCTTGTGGACGTTGTAGTGCATAATATCGAACCCCATATCGCCGGGGCGTCCCCTGCCGAGGAGGGCGTTGAGGTTCGCACCGTCGTAGTAGAGTAGGCCACCCACGTCGTGAACCGTCTCGGCGATTTCGACGATATCGCGCTCGAAGAGGCCGACCGTGTTGGGATTGGTCAACATCAGCGCGGCAGTCTCATCGGAGACGGCAGCTTTCAGCGCTTCGAGGTCGACACGCCCGCCCTCGTCGGAGGGGAGTTCAACCACGTCGTAGCCCGCCATCGCCGCGGTGGCGAAGTTAGTACCGTGGGCCGACGCCGGGATGATGACCTCGCTGCGGTCGTTGCCGTGGTGTTCGTGGTAGGCTTTCGCGATGAGGATTCCCGTGAACTCGCCTGCGGCTCCGGCGGGTGGCTGGAGCGTGACTGCGTCCATCCCACCGATGGTTGCGAGGTACTCCTGCAGACCGTGAAGCAGGCCGAGGTTCCCCTGTGCGCTCCGCGCCGAACGGTCGGGGTGGATCGCCGCGTTCGGGTCGGCGGCGACGTCCTCGGTGAACTTGGGGTTATATTTCATCGTACAGGAGCCGAGCGGATAGGGGCCGCTGTCGATGCTCCAGTTCATCTGGGAAAGGCGGGTGTAGTGACGGGCTAACTCCGGCTCCGAGAGCGATGGCAGGGTGAGATAGTCACGAGTGAGGTCGTCCGGAAGCGGCGACTCGTCTTTGCCGCTGATCTCGACAGTCGACGTGTCCTTTTCCGACAACAGTGGTTCGTGTTTTGCGTCGTCTTCGGTGTATTGGGCTTGGTCGTAGATCATCAGGCGGCCTCCTGTAAGGCGTCGACTAACCCATCGGTCGCGTGGGAAGTGGTCTCGGTGAGACAGATCTGGAGCAGGTGGTCCTCGATAGCGTGGATCGCGTACCCTTCGGCCTCGACGTCTGCAGTGATCGCCGCTGCTGGCTGATCGGTGTGTACCACGAACTCACGGAAGTGGTGTCGGTCGTGGATTGGGGCTTGATACCCCTCTATGTCGTCGACGCGCTCTGCCAGCGCCGCGGCATCTCGAACGCAGTCCTCGGCGAGGTCGACCAGTCCATCGGGACCGAGCGAGGCGATATGTATCGCCGCACGGAGCGCGACCCACGCCTGATTCGTACAGATGTTGGAGGTCGCCCGCTCCTTGCGGATGTGCTGTTCGCGGGTCTGGAGCGTGAGCGTGTAGGCTCGGCGCTTGTCGACATCACTGCCGACACCGACGAGTCGACCCGGAACCTGCCGGAGGAACCGATCACTGGTCGCAAAGATTCCGAGCCCCATTCCGTAGCTGGTCGGGAGACCGAGCACATCGGCCTCGCCAACGACCACGTCAGCACCGACGCTGGCAGGCTCTTCAAGCAACGAGAGCGCAACGAGATCCGAGCCGAGACAGAACACCGCCTCAGTGTCGGTGGCGAGCTCGCCGATCTCGCTGAGCCCTTCCTCGATGGTGCCGCGAACGGTCGGGTTCTCGGCGTAGATCATGACCGTCTCCTCGCCAGCGAGGTCGACGAGGGCTTCGCGGTCGACGTTGCCATCATCCATCGGATAGGATTCGACACTGAGTCCCGCACCGTCGACGTAGTTTTCGAGCACCGACCGCTTGCCCTCGCGGAGCAGTTCAGGTACGAGAATCGTTTGGCCGCTGGTCTCTCGAACACGGTCGGCCAGCAGGGCGGCCTCCGCGAGTGCAGTTGCGCCGTCGTACATCGAACAGTTGGCAACCGGCAGGCCAGTGAGTTCGACCAGCATTGATTGGTACTCGAAGAGGGCTTGGAGGAAGCCCTGTGTGATCTCGGGTTGGTACTGGGTGTAGCTGGTGAGGAACTCCGCGCGATCCGAGAGGTGGTCGACAAGCGAGGGGACGTAGTGGCTGTAGTGGCCCCGTCCCATGAACTCGGTGAGGTCGTCGTTGCGGGCGAACAGTCGCTGCATCTCACCGCGAATCGCCTGCTCGCTCCGGGGTTCGATACCGAAGTTGCCGTCGAAGGCCACCTCGTCGGGAATATCGAAGAGGTCGGCTTCGGTGTCGACGCCGACCGAATCGAGCATGGCGGCGGTTTCCTCGGCCGTGTGCGGTGCAAACGGGCTGCCGTCTGTATCTGTCATTTATAAAAGCTCAGTTCGTGGTTATGCAATCTGGTCACGATACTCGTCGGCCGAAAGCAGGTCGTCGAACTCGCTGTCGTCGCTGGGGTCGACTTCAAGCATCCAGCCATCGCCGAACGGGTCGTCGTTGACGAGTTCGGGTTGGTCGAAGAGATCTTCGTTGACCGCGGTCACTGCGCCCGAAATCGGGGCATAGAGGTCCGAAACGGCTTTAATGGATTCGACGACACCGAAGGCCGACCCGGCGTCGATCTCGTCGCCGACGGCGGGCAGTTCGACGAAGACGACATCGCCCAGTTCGTCTTGGGCGAAATCGGAAACCCCGATCCGGACCGTCTCGTCATCCGTTGTCGTCCACTCGTGCGATTCGAGATAGCTCAGGTCGTCGGGTACATCAAAACTCATCTGTGGTGGGTTGGTGTGTGTTGGTCGGTGGCGGGTATGACTACTTCGAAACGAACGGCAGGGCGGTGAGTTCGGCCCGTTTTTCGGTGCCGCGGACGACGATACTGACTGACTCGTCGGGCGTGGCGTGTTCGATGTCGACATAGCCGAGGCCGATCCCCTCGGAGAGTGTCGGACTCATCGTGCCGGAGGTCAGCGTGCCGATCTCTTCGCCTGCCTCGTCGACCAGTTGGTAACCGTTTCGGGGAACGCCCCGTTCAAGCATGGTGACGCCGACGAACGTCTGGTCGACGCCCTGTTCTTGCAGGTCCGCGAGCGCATCGCGGCCGACAAAGTCGGTATCGAGGTCGACCGTAAAGGCAATATCGGCCTCGTAGGGGGTCCGTGGCTCCTCGGTGGGATCGAAATCCTGCCCTGAGAGGAGAAAACCCATCTCGATGCGGAGGGTGTCGCGGGCACCCAGTCCACAAGGCTGGCAGTCGAAGGCGGTCCAGACGGCCTCGGCGTCGGCGGTCGGACAGAGGATTTCAAACCCGTCCTCGCCGGTGTAGCCGGTTCGGGCGATCCGGCAGTCGACGCCGGCAATCTCGCCTCTGGTGTGTTCGAACCGCGAGAGGTCGAGAATCGAGTCGTCTGCGGCCGCCGCGACGTGGGCGGGAGCCTCGGGCCCCTGAACAGCGAACATCGCCCACTGCTCGGTGACATTGTCGACGCTGGCTGTAAGCCCCCACTCGTCGCGGTGGTCGATCCACCACTCTGTGAACTGGCTGTCGTGGCCCGCGTTCGGGATGAACAGGTAGGCCGCCTCGCCCTCGCGGTCGGGGAGTCGGTAGACCACAGTATCGTCGAGGATGACGCCGTCTTCGCGGGTGATACAGGCGTACTGGGCCCTCCCCGGCGAGAGCGACGCCACGTCGTTGGTCGTCAGTCGGTCCATCAGTTGGGTTGCATCCCGACCGGTGACTTCGATCTCACTCATGTGTGAGACATCGAAAATACCGACATGGTCGCGGACGGCCGCATGTTCGGTTTTGATCGAGTCGAACTCGACGGGCATCTCCCAGCCACCGAACTCGGTGACCGACGCGCCGTGGGCCGTATGTCGCTCCGCGAGCGGCGGGTGTCGTCGGGCCATACAGTTACCTCCACCCGGCGAAAGTAAGGTGTTGCCATCGGCACCCGAAACACTGGCTACGCAGTCGCTACAGACATGAGATGCTGATCGAAAGCGACTACTGAGCAATGAGATCAACAACCACAAAGGGAGAAGCACGGGGACCAGCCGTGTGGGAGAACAACGCCGTCGACAGACCTCAGGCCGCGAGGATCGTGGGCTCGGCGCGGCTTGCTCGCCAGACGTTTGCTCGGACGCCCGCGCGAGCGAGATCGAGCGTTACCGAATCGCCGACATCCCGCGAGGCGAGTTCACGCCGTAGACTGCTGTTGTCGTACTCGACGACCTGATAGGTACTGTTCGTTGCGTCGACAACTGTCATCCCACCGTGTTCGTTCATATCAGAGACAACCGTATACGAATGACCGCCATCCTCTGGAGGGGTTTGCTCCATGCGTTGTATACCGCTCAATACCCAAATAAAACTCCTGATGTTCTACGTATGTATTATTTTCCGTGATATATATCTCAAAGTTTGGCTGATTGTTTTAGTAGTCCAGAAATCTGTTGTTTCGTGTCAACACCTCCCTCAACGGCAACTGCCCGCCACGCATCACCCCGCGAACTGAGCGGTTCAAGCCAGACCCGTACGGTCGAGCCGTTAGCTGCCATCGCCAATGTCTCGTGGACCTCCGTTGTGGCGTATTCGAGGACCTGATATGTCCGACTGCCGGTCACCTCCGAGAGCGTGAGCGCGCCGTGGTCGTTCATCGGCCGGTCGATGGCACACGGTGTGTGAGGGGCAGTAGTCGGGACCATATTTGATAATAATTAATGCTGAGTGATAAACGTGTGGCCATCTTACATACACAATCATTATGTATTTTATTTCAGATTATCTCGTACACCAGATCATCACAGTGGATGGAAGTCATGAGTGGGTTCGGTGAGAAGACAGTCGGTGACACCAACCGCCTATAAGCTGTCGACTCCGTCGCCACGTGGACGATAGCATGAGCAAACGGCACGTCTATACCGGCTGCGGGTCGACTGCACGATAATGTCGTCTGCACGTGAGGAGAGTTTCGATGGAGTTGGGCTGTTCGTCGACGGGCCGAACATGCTTCGAGACGAGTTCGACGTCGACCTCGATGATATCCGGGAGGCCGCCGCCGAGACGGGGCGGCTCGCGACTACTCGGCTCTATGTCGACGAACACGCCACCCCCGGACTGATTCAGGCCGCCGAAGCCCGCGGGTTTGAGGTTATCGTCACCAGCGGCGATGTCGACGTCAAGCTCGCGGTCGACGCCGCTCGCTTCGCGGTCGAACACCGCGGCGATACGCTCGCTATCGCCTCTCGAGACACCGATTTCAAACCCGTCCTCGAAGTCGCAAACAACAGTGGGCTCCGGACGCTGGCGATTGCCCCCGGCAAACACGGCCGATCCGACGCGCTCCGCAACGCCGCTACTGAGAGTATAACGCTGGAAGATGAAGAGTAGCAACTGTAACTGTGTCGTGATGAAACAGTAGTGCGCCGTGGTAACGACTGCTTGGAGAGAGGGGTCGACACAGAAATTCGTTGGAGACAGATTATTCAATAGCGGTACATAACAATTTGATATGGAGCGCAGAGGAGTTCTGGTGACGATGGGGTCTGGGCTCTGTGCATCCGTTTCCGGATGTATCGGACCAGTTCAATCTGTACTCGAAAGCGATCCCTCGATCACATATCGAGATGAAACCACTGTTACTCAGTTTGACGATTGGCTGTATTCGAGCGAGCTTCCAGAAGACGCTACAGCGACAACGCTCGTTCAGTTTGGGGGATCCTCAGATTCTCACTGGGTAGTTGTCATATCGGAATCTGACACGACGGTTGAAACGACAGTAACTGTTCAACGAAATACCGAAACTCGATTCTACGAAGAGACAATCGCCCTCTCATCCACAGAGTACGCTGCGTTCAGATTCATGCAGCCAAGCGATTACGAACTGACTATTTCCTCGGAGAGACACTCCGAGACAGTTGAGATTACAAAAGGGTTCATCGACTGTAACAGTTCTCATCATATACTGGAGTTAAAAAACAGTGGTGAGATCGAGGTGCAGAGTTTGACAGAGGAGGTCAAATGTGGCCGATTTTAGTCGGTGAAGGTTCGAATGGTATGTTAGACAGGTATGCCGAAGGCGTACACCGTCTGGTGGCTCGTGACCTCAACGGTCGCAAACTGACCCGGTTCAAGACCGTGATCACTGGCGTTCTGGACGATGATCTGACGATAGGCACCGTCCCGACATTTGACCGAGTCGCCAGTCCCTTCCTGAACGACGAGCACCTCTTGGGTGGTACCGATCATTTCCTCGTAGGCCTCGGCGACGATCTCCATTTTCGCGGATGACATCTCCTTCGAACGTTCCTTTTTGAGCGTCCCGCCGAGGCCCTTCATTTCGGCCGCATCGGTCCCCGGTCGCTTCGAGAACCGGGTGACGTTGATCTTCTCTGGGCGGACCTCTCGGAGGAGTTCCATCGACTGCTGATGGTCGGCGTCAGTCTCGGTCGGGTAGCCGACGATGAAATCAGTCGACAGCGTCCAGTAGTCGAGTGTGTCGTCGAAGGCCGCGACGACCTCGCGGAACTTGTCGACTCTGTGCTGGCGGCGCATCGATTCAAGCACTTCGTCGCTGCCCGATTGGACAGGGGCATGAATGAAGTTGTACAGTTTGTCGTGGCGGGCGAACACGTCGGCGAGTTCGTCGTGAATGCCGTGGATGCCGCCGGGGTTGGCCATCCCCACTCGGACTCTGAACTCGCCGTCGATCTCGGTGCAGATCCGGTCCAGCAGTTCGGGCAGTTTGCGGTCGCCGTTGTCCCAGCCGTAAACACCGGTGTCTTGGCCAGTGATGCGGATCTCTTTGGCTCCGGCGTGAACCAGTGCGCGAGCTTTTTCGACGTTCTCCTCAACTGGGGGCGAGTCGACCCGGCCGGTAGCGAACTTGGTGATACAGTACGAGCAGTTGCTCATACAGCCACGAGCGATGGGCAAAATGCCGATTTTGTCGTCAAGGACCGGCTCGGTGTCGGGTGTGACGGTCGGACACTCGCCGTTGAGTACGGCGTCGGGGACCTCGTCCCAGTGCAGGATTTGGGCGTCGATTCCGGCCTCGGCGAACTCCTCGCCCTGAGCGAGAGCCATACAGCCGGTGACAATGAGATCGGCCGTTTCCTCTTGGAGCTCTTGGGCTCGCCGTACCATGTTGCGCTCGGTTTTTTCGACTACCGTACAGCTGTTGAGAATGGCGACGTCGGCGTCGTCGAGACTGTCGACGGGGTAGTGACCGCCCTCGCGGAGCGCCTGCTCGATCTGGCGGCTCTCACCCTGATTCGACGTACAGCCGTAGGTCTCGATATGATACGTGGCCATTCAGCTACCGGCCTTTGTCGTCGGGTGAGCAAAAGGCCGACGGTCCGCGGCGGGCGGCCACAACGGTAAGGGATGTCGACCCAGTCGGTTTGCCCATGAGTCAAGATCACAGCCACCGGTCGGACACCGCCCCTGGGACCAAGCGAGACTCCGAAACTGAGACCGTCCGAGACGAGATTCAGTGGCTCTCGGAGGTCGAATCGAATGATGAGGGGCCGTCGCTCGTCGACCCGCTTTCATATGCGCCGCTCATGCTCGTCGGGACTGTTCTCATCTTTTTCCCCGAGCCAGCGACGACGGCTATTGGGTTTCTCTGTCTGTTTGCCGGGCTCCTGCTAGCGGCTGTCGACGCTCGTTCGTCGGATGACTCGCCCTGAGGTCGACTCGATCCAGAAACGGGTCGCGGACGGGAACAAAATGAACAGCCGATCGACGACTATAGTTAGTCGCTCTCTGTGAGTCGGTAGATACGGGCTTCCCACGGTCGCAGATCGAACGCCCACGCGTCGACATCGGTCGCCCGCTCGTCGGCTCCATAGTTACAGAGCAGGAGTTCGGCCTCCATCTCGTGGGGATCGAAGTCGACTTGCTCCTCGGGAATCCAGGTGTGGCCCTCCCACTCGGCAAAGTTGAGCGTGACAAGCAGTCGCTCGTCGCCCAGCGTTCGGATGTAGGACCAGATCTCCTCGTGGTCGTTGATCAGCACGTCGTAATGGCCATACACCAGTACGTCGTGTTCTTTGCGGAGTTCGATCAACTCTCGGTAGTAGTTCCAGATCGAGTCGGGGTCGTCGCGGGCCTCGGCGACGTTGATCTCGGTATAGTTGGGGTTGACACCGATCCATGGCTCGCCGTCAGTGAAGCCGGCGTTGTCCTCGGTCGACCACTGCATCGGGGTTCGGGCGTTGTCCCGGCTGTTCTGCCGGAGGGCGTGTTTGACATCGTCGAAGTTCTCGATCTCGCCGCTGTCGAGGGCGTTCCGAACGGGGTTGATCGTCTCGACATCTCGGAACTCATCGAGCGAGTCGAAGGGGTAGTTCGTCATCCCGATTTCGGCACCTTGGAAGATGTAGGGCGTTCCGCGGAGCGTGAAGATGAGCGTCGCCAGCAGTTTGGCCGACTCCTTTCGGTACTCGCCGTCGTTGCCGAACCGCGAAACGAGTCGCGGCTGGTCGTGGTTGCTGAGATAGATGCTGTTCCACCCCTGCTGGTCGAGGCCGTACTGCCAGCGGTTGAGTACGTCCCGGAGATCATTGAGATCCCAGTCGTTTCGCTCCCAGATTGCCCCGCCATGATCCAAGAGAACGTGATCGAAGTGGAACAGCGTCGACAGTGGCCCCTCGGCCTCGACGTAGTCTTTGGCGATCTCCATATCCATCCGCCCCATCATCTCGCCGAGGGCGAACACATCGCGGCCTTTGAGCACGCGGTCGTACATCTCATCGAGGAACTCCTGCATTCGAGGGCCGTCGAACGTTTCCCACATGTTGGTCGTATTCAGCGGCGGGTCGTGTTGGGTGACCGAATCGGGTTTTGACAGGAGGTTGATAACGTCCATCCGGAAGCCATCGATTCCTTTGTCGAGCCACCACTCCATCATCTCGAAGATCTCGTCCCGAACATCCGGATTCTCCCAGTTCAGATCCGGCTGTTTCTCATCGAAGAGGTGGAGATACCATTTGCCTACTTCGTCGTCGTAGGCCCACGCAGGCCCGCCGAAAAACGATTCCCACTCGTTCGGTGGGGCTTCGTCAGGCGGCCCGGCGTGGCCAGTAAAGCCCTCGATGTCGGTGCGGCCGTGTTTCCAGATGTAGTAGTCGTGGTACTCGCTTTCGGTGTCCCGAGAGTTGACGAACCACTCGTGTTCGTCGGAGGTGTGGTTGACCACGAGATCCATGATGAGTTTGATGTCGCGGTCATGCAAGCCCTCAAGGAGATTCTCCCAGTCTTCCATCGTCCCGAACTCGTCCATGATCGACTGGTAGTCGGCGATGTCGTAGCCGTTGTCCGCGTTGGGCGATTCGTACACTGGGTTGAGCCAGATGATGTCGACGCCCAGATCGTCGAGATAATCCAACTTCTCGATGATTCCGGGGATGTCACCGACACCGTCGCCGTTGGTGTCGTTGAAACTACGGGGGTAGATCTGGTAGATAACTGATTCCTTCCACCACTCCCGTTGGATGAACTCGTCACGCGGCGTGTCTGTCATACTATCTCCTGTTTTGGGGAGTGGCTTAATATGTCTGACTTGGTCCTGAAGACAGTACTGGACTCGATAGGTGCCTTTTAGTAGTCGACGCCTAATCCTTCATTTATGGATTTAGTAGTCGACGCCTAATCCTTCATTTATGGACGATCACGCACACGAGGCAGACCCTGACGCACGGATCACCTCACCGATGCAGGAGTTCACGACCGAACAGGCGATGACCGGCGGTGCGGTGCTGCTGGTCGGTCTCCTAATTGCATTCGGGCTGCCACTACTCTTGCTCTAAACTGGTTTTATAACGAGTCGGTGAACGAGCAGAAATCACCGTCACCGCCGACCGAACAGACCGTTCCGTTATCTTCACGCGGATACCACGCCAGCGGGTGATCCGCAACGAGGTCGACCGTCACGCGCTCGCCGAGTTCGAAGTCCTCGACGTGGTTGTGTTGGCAGTGGACTGTATCGCCGCTATCGAGGTCGACGCGATAAATAAACGAGGGACCGACGTACTGCCGTGAGGTCACTTCACCGTCGGTCTGGTCGGGATGGGCGCGGGCAGCCCGGAGGTCGTCGGGCCGAACGAGGACGTCGACGGCGATTCCCTCGTACTCCTCGGTGTAGCCATCGAGCGTCGCAGCATCGAACGATCCAAGGCCGGTTTTCAACGTGCCGTCGTGGACGTAGGAGGTCAGGAAGCTCGCCCGGCCAAGGAAGGAGGCGACAAAGCGGGATTTCGGCTGTTCGAAGATACGCTCTGGTCTATCGAGCTGTTCGATCTGGCCGTCGTTCATCACCGCAACGCGGTCCGAAATCGAGAGTGCTTCCTCTTGATCGTGAGTGACAGAAATGGCGGTGACGCCCGCCTCTTTGAGGATCGACCGCACTTCCTCGCGCATCTCGACGCGGAGTCGGACATCCAGATTCGAAAACGGTTCGTCCAACAAGAGAACGTCGGGTTCGGGGGCCAACGAGCGTGCGAGGGCAACGCGCTGTTTTTGTCCACCCGACAGTTGGCCGGGCGATTTCTCGTCATGGCTGGGCATATCCACGAGATCAAGTAGTTCGTCGACGCGAGCCTCGGTCTCGGCGTCGTCCATCTCGGTGAGCCCGAAGGCGATGTTTTCTCTAACCGAGAGATGCGGGAACAGCGCGAAGTCCTGAAACACGATGCCGACATCGCGGGCTTCGGGCGCGGTGACGCTGTCGACGGTCGCTACCATCTCCTCGTCGAGTTCGATGCTTCCATCGGTGGGGGTTTCGAGCCCGGCGATCATGCGGAGCGTCGTCGTCTTCCCACAGCCCGATGGCCCGAGCAGCGTCAGCAGTTCGCCGCGTTCGACCGACAGCGAGATCTCTTGGACGGCGGTTTCACTACCGAAAGCCTTGGTGACGCCGTCGAGCTTCAAAATGGGATCGTCGACGGTCTCGTCGGTGTCGACTGGCCGTTCTGGTGTTGGTGTCGACTGCTGTTCGGTCGCGTCGATGAGTGTGTTAGTGTTCGACATGGATCGCCTCAGAACCGTCTGTGCCGTCGGTCGTGACAGAATCGTCCGGTAAACGCCGACTGTCTCCGACCATTCGTTGCCTGTTCAGTTGTTTAGGACACCCTAAAAGCCTACCGCTTGGCTGATAGCACATATGAACCGGTACCACGGCAGCATGGCAAAACAACGCTTATCGGCCTGCTGAGTGTGCTACTAGTTAGTATGCCCTTATATATGGACATCCACAGAAACGTCGACGCGAGTGTCGAAGAGGTCGTCGAGGCCCACGAGGCGGACGTTGCCGTCCAACAAGAACATGGGGTCGACTACAAGCGATACTGGGTCGACGAAGACGAGGGAACGGTGTTTTGTCTCTTCGAGGGGCCGAACAAGGAAGCAGGCGAACGAGTCCACGAGGAGTCACACGGACTCACTGCCGACGAGATCCACGAGGTCAGGGAGGGCACATAGTCACAGATTCGTGAGGAGCCGACCAACAACCCTTTTATTACTGATCCCCTCGGTCCGAGTGAAGCAACGGCGAGTCGACGTAGGATACCGGCACGCCCGCGCTTCACGATACTACATTCTGAGACGTTTCTCTGTCACCCGTCGTCGACACTATCCAGTCGGTGCCTAATCGGCAGCCAGCGCGGTTGCTGTTTGGTGTAGCTTCGGTAGAATTGTGCGTGGGTGCTGTCGTAGAGACAACACCGAGCATCGCTTTGGTGGTTGAATCCACCCGTACGATGCGTGGGACCGGATTTGAACCGGCGGACCTCTACAGGACAGCGCCCTCAACGCTGCGCCGTTGGCCTGGCTTGGCTACCCACGCTCGTTGTGTGGTTTGTACGCTTTCGCGTATCTCTTCATTTACTGGGGTAAGTTAAAAGCCCTTCTTTTTGCGGCTCCTGTGGCTGGTACTCTCACGGTCGACGCGCTGCCGCCTGTCGATTTTTGCGGCCGCCACTGACAACCCTCGACTGCCTCCTCGACACCGTCGACCCGTCGGACAAACGAACGATTTTGTCCAGTGGGTGCCAACGGTAATGTATGCAACTGGAGACGCGGGACCATGTCCCACTGCTCACAGCGATGCTCAGCATTGCCGCCCTCGGCCTCATCTTTAGTGCAGTCCTCGGTGTCATCCCGACCCGACTCCTGCCACGAAGCGAGTGGTTCATCGGACTCATTCCACATCTCAACGTGGTCATTAGTGTCATCGCTATCGGCACGATCATCGGCGGCTGGCGAGCAATCCGCCGGGGCGAGGTTGAGTCCCATCGTCGACGAATGCTCGCTGCGTTCGTCCTCTTCGGGGCGTTTCTTGCCTTCTATCTCTACCGCGTGACACTCGAAGGACCGACCGATTTCGGTGGTCCCGACACTGTCTATCAGTTCCTCTATCTCCCGATGTTGGCGATCCACATTCTGCTGGCCATCATCTGTGTGCCACTGCTGTTGTACGTGCTTTTGTTGGCAGTGAGCCGGCCGGTCGAGGAGATCTACCGGAGTCGACACCGAAGCGTCGGCCAGATCGCGGCCGTGTTGTGGCTGATCTCGTTTAGCCTCGGCATCGCGGTGTATGCGATGCTGTACGTTGTCTACTAATCAAAAAGACAGCAGCGAGCGGTTAGGGCCGGTGTTGTTCGGTCTGTGTTGCAGGATTGTCGTCCGTGTAGACGAACCTCATCACGAGAGCGAAGATCAGCGGCGAGATGAGGCCAAGCGCGAGGACACCGGCGAACGTCGCTAGAACGCTCTCGGTACCGACTCCGCTGGCAGTGCCAGCACCAGCCGATTCCGAGCCTCCTTCTCCGGAGCCGTCACCCTCCGCGGAGCCACCGTCTTGGGCAGTAGCGTTCTCAGCGGGCGCGGACTCCGACTCAGCATCGTCAGCGGTTGCGTTTTCGTCGGTTGCATTCCCGTCTGTCTCGTTCTCGGAGGTGTTTTCCTGGGCGTAGGCTGGCTGTGCAACAGCGGCGGCGGCCGCGGCGGTGCCGACGCTCGCGCGAAGTAGTTCCCGTCGACCCAGCGACCGTGATGAATTACTCATACCCAATGCTATGAGTCACGGAAAATAAGTGCCACTGAAACAGGCCGCAAATTCAGTCGTCGGCCGCAAACGGTCCGGGCTCGCTAACTACCGGTCGACTCACCTCGCGGTCGGTCGTCTCCCCGTCGATATCATAGGGGTACTCGCCGGTCACACAGCCCAAACAGAGGTCGATCTTCTCGCTGTCGAGGCTCTGGGCGATGGCGTCGATAGAGAGGTACGAAAGACTGTCGGCACCGATCTCCTGGCGAATCTCGTCGACCGATTTATCAGAAGCAATGAGTTCTTCGCGGGTTGCCATGTTAATCCCCATATAACACGGGGCGAGGATCTGTGGCGAGCCGACGCGCATGTGAACCTCCTCGGCGCCGGCGTCTTTCAGCAGCTCGACCAACTGGTTCGAGGTCGTCCCCCGAACAATCGAGTCGTCGATGATGGTGACGGTTTTGCCCTCGATGGTACTTTTAATCGGATTGAGTTTGAGCCGAACCGCGCGTTCGCGTTCGTCCTGCGTCGGCATGATGAACGTCCGGCCAACGTACCGGTTTTTCATCAGTCCCTCGGCGAACTCGACACCGTCGTCGTCCTCGGGTCGTGGCTCGCCGTCTGCGGTGGTGTCGCCTGCGGCATCGGCGTAGCCGGAGGCAAACGCTCGCCCCGAGTCGGGGACGGGGAGGACGACATCGGTCTCGATCCCGCTTTCCTCCCAGAGCTTCTCGCCAAGTTTGCGCCGAACATCGTAGACGAGGCTCTCGTCGATAACCGAGTCGGGCCGCGCGAAGTAGACGTGTTCGAAAAAGCAGTGTGCCGTGTTTTCTTTCTCGACGAGTTGGTGGGACTCATAGCCCGAGCCATCCTTGTTGAGGACGACGAGTTCGCCCGGCCGGACATCCCGGACGAGTTCACCGTCGAGCGTATCGATGGCAGCCGACTCGGAGGCCAACACGTAGCCATCCTCGACTTCTCCGATACAGAGGGGCCGATTGCCCTCCGGATCTCGGACGCCGATGACCGCATCGTCGTGCATGATCGTCAGCGAATAGGAGCCGTGAATCCGCTCCATGGTTCGTTTGACCGCATCGGTCAGGTCGTCTTCGAGCAGGTTGCGAGCGATGTCGTGGGCGATTACCTCGGTGTCACCGTCGGAGGTAAAGGCATGTCCCAACCCGGCCAGCTCGTCGCGGAGCTCGTCGGCGTTGACGAGATTCCCGTTGTGTGAGAGGCCAAGCGACCCCGACTTGAACGACACTGAGAAGGGTTGGGCACAACAGGAGTTGATACTTCCTTCAGTGGGGTAGCGAACGTGCCCGATTCCGTTGGTCCCGTTCAGTGTGTTGAGGTCACTTTCGTCGAATACGTCGCCGACAAGTCCCATGTCGACGTGGCTGTGCTGTTGGAAGCCGTCGTGGGTGACGATCCCGGCGGATTCCTGGCCCCGATGCTGGAGCGCATACAGCGAGTAGTACAAGGGTCGTGCGACAGGGCGATCCGCCAGCGCGATCCCGACAACACCGCATTTTTCGGTTGGCCCGTCGACGGACTGGCGGCGCGAATCCCGGCCGTGTTCCATACCCATCCGTAGGAGAGTCGATAGCTAAAAACCCCGTGTTTGTGCTGTCCCATTGGTCTTCACTGTCCAGAATACACACAATCATGCATACTTAGTCGACAACGAAACGGTATTCGAGATGCGACAGCGCTGTCTGTGAATCGGGTGTCGGAGTCAAGATATGACAGACGGCGTTACGACTCAACGAAAGAAGGAACCGACCGCGAAAACCGAGACTGCGAGAAGAAAACGGCCTACTCGCCAGCTTTCGACTGCCACTCGTAGTCGCGTCGTTTCGCCGACTTACCGAAGCCGCACGACGAGCAGACTTTTTTGCGGGAGTGGTAGGATTTCTCGCCACAGCGTCGACATTTGACGTGTGTCGTTTTGTTCTTCTTGCCCTGAGAGGGAGTTCCTGATCCGGTCATACAGTTATCGAAACGACGTTATCGCCGCGTATAATGGTTGTGTCTTCGACCGAGTCGACGGTCAACTCGCCGAGGCCGTCGGCATCCGTATCCTCGCCCGGAGCCTCCAAGACAACGTTCATATGCTGGTCGTAGCCCGACAGCGTCCCAACATAGGCCGTTCCGTCCTTTAGTGCGACAGTAACCGTCTCGTTCAGAGACGCCTCAAGAACATCGAGGGGTCGTCCACTCATACCGTCACAGGCTCCTGTTTCGGTAATAAACGTACCGGAACAGTATGGTTCACCCACAGCGTATGACGGATCTATAGCCCCGAAAGCGGGCACTGAACCGTGAGAACCCACGTAGTTTTTAACACCACACGTTCAACGCTCACCTACCAACGAACCCGCGGGTAACTGTCGGGTCGACTGGTGTCTCCAGTCGGTCACGACACAGCGGGGCCATACCGACGCGCAGCACGCCGGGGCAGGTGGCCCCTACACGCGGTGAAGAGAGCAGTACGCTGTGAGCGATCTGCTCAGGATTTGAAATTATGGAAATCGAAATCGCAACAGTCGGCGGTTATGAGGAGGTCGGTCGCCAGATGACGGCCGTCCGTGCGGGCGAGGATGTCGTTATTTTCGATATGGGTCTCAACCTCTCGCAGGTGTTGATCCACGATGACATCCGGACCGAACAGATGCACAGTCTCGACCTGATCGACATGGGTGCGATCCCCGACGACCGCGTGATGAGCGAGCTCGAAGGCGACGTGAAAGCCATCGTCCCAACCCACGGTCACCTCGACCACATCGGGGCGATCTCGAAACTCGCCCACCGATACAACGCACCCATCGTCGCCACGCCCTTTACCATCGAACTGGTCAAACAGGGAATCGAAAGCGAATCGAAGTTCTCGGTCGACAACGACTTCGTCAAGATGGAGGCCGGCGAAACGATGTCTATCGGCACCAGCGGCCAGGTCGACCTCGAATTCGTCAACGTCACCCACTCGATCATTGACGCGATCAATCCGGTCCTCCACACCCCAGAAGGGGCCATTGTCTACGGCCTCGACAAACGGATGGACCACACGCCGGTCATCGGCGACCCCATCGACATGGATCGGTTCCGTGAGATCGGTCGCTCGGACAACGGCGTCCTCGCGTATATTGAGGACTGCACCAACGCTGGCAAGAAGGGCCGCACGCCCTCCGAGTCGGTCGCCAAAGAGCATCTCCGGGATGTCATGCAGTCCATCGAGGATTACGATGGTGGGATCGTGGCGACCACGTTCTCAAGCCACATCGCCCGCGTGAAGTCACTCGTCGAATTTGCCGAGGACATGGGTCGACAGCCCGTTCTGCTCGGCCGCTCGATGGAGAAATATTCCGGTACTGCCGAACGCCTCGAATTCGTGGATTTCCCCGAGGATCTCGGCATGTACGGCCACCGGAAATCAGTCGACCGCACGTTCAAGCGGATCATGAAGGAGGGCAAGGAGAACTACCTCCCAATCGTCACCGGCCACCAGGGCGAGCCACGGGCGATGCTCACCCGGATGGGCCGCGGCGAGACCCCCTACGAACTCGACGAGGGCGACAAGGTGATCTTCTCGGCACGGGTGATTCCAGAGCCGACAAACGAGGGCCAGCGCTACCAGTCCGAGCGACTCCTGAAGATGCAGGGCGCACGCATCTACGACGACATCCACGTCTCAGGGCACCTCCGCGAGGAGGGTCATTTCGAGATGCTGGAGGCCCTCCAGCCACAGAACATCATTCCGGCTCACCAGGATCTGAAAGGGTTTGCGCCCTACGTTGATCTCTGTGAGAGTCAGGGGTACGAGCTGGGCCGTGATCTGCACGTCACGCGCAACGGCAATCTCATTCAACTGGTGGAGTAATGACGCAAAACGCCACCGAAAAGCGAGTCCTCGCGGCAATCGGCCAGCGCCGCGAACTCATCAACGACGGGATAGACGTCGACCTGCCACTGGCCGACCCCGAACGACTGTACGAGGCCACCCGATACATCCTAGAGGCTGGCGGCAAACGGCTCCGACCGACTGCGACGCTGCTGGTGGGTGAGGCGCTTGCCGACACCGACCCCAGCGAGCTCGACTACCGAGCGTTCCCCACAGTGACTGGTGGCGAGGTCGACCTGATGGCCGCAGCGGTCTCCATCGAAGTCATCCAGTCGTTCACGCTAATCCACGACGACATCATGGACGACGACGACCTCCGGCGGGGTGTCAAGTCGGTCCACAACCAGTACGACACCTCAACTGCAATCTTGGCGGGCGACACGCTGTACTCCAAGGCCTTCGAAATCATGGCGGATGTCGGCGGCAAACCCGAAAACACGCTCGAAGCGATGCGCCTGCTGTCGTCGACCTGTACCAAGATCTGCGAGGGCCAGTCGCTGGATGTCGCCTTCGAATCCCGCGACGATCTAACCCCAGAGGAGTATCTGGAGATGGTCGAACGCAAGACGGCAGTGCTCTACGGGGCGGCCGTGGCGATCCCGGCAGTGCTGTTGGATGCCGATCAAGAAATCGTCGACGCGATGTATCAGTACGGCATCGAGTCGGGCAAGGCGTTCCAGATTCAGGACGATGTCCTCGATCTGACGGTGCCGAGCGAGGAACTCGGTAAACAGCGCGGCTCGGATCTCATCGAGAACAAGGAGACGCTGATTACGCTTCACGCCCGCCAACAGGGCGTCGACGTCGATGGCCTGCTCAGCCAGTCGACCATCGAGTCGGTCACCGAAGACGAGATCGACGCAGCCGTCGAGAAGTTAGAAGACGCTGGCAGCATCGAGTACGCCCGCGAGATGGCCGAAGACCTCACTGCACAGAGCAAAGAACGGCTCAACGCGCTCCCCGACAACGAGGCCAGTGACCTGCTTGCTGATCTCGCCGACTACCTCATCTCTCGGGGCTACTGAGTAGTCGACCAGTCACGGTTTGGTCTAAACCGACAGAGACATTCTACAACTAGCACCCCGAGAAACTATTCAGTCGACGCACAGTTCAGCGGAAAGCAGGTGTGTTCAGCGCCGAGGATTCGAGTTTCGTTACGCGTTCTGGAGTTCGGTCAGCGCGTCGAGGACTTCATCGGCGTGGTCGGCTGGCGAGACACCTTCGAAGGCGCGTGCGATGGTCCCGTCAGGAGCGACGATGTACGTGTTTCGAAACACGCCGTCAAAGGTGCGACCAAACATATTTTTCTCCCCATAGGAGTCGTACGAGCGGCCGACCTCGCCATCCGGGTCGGAGAGTAACTCAAACGGCAGGTCGTGTTTCTCCGCGAACGCTGCGAGATCTTCGACGGGGTCATCGCTGATACCGAAGACGGTGATTCCGCGCTCTTCGAACTTGGCGAACTGGTCGCGGAAACTTTTGGCTTCGGTCGTACAGCCCGGCGTGTCGGCTCGGGGGTAAAAGTAAACCACTGCATACTCGCCGTCGACGGAGGAAAGCGAGACCGTCTCACCGTGTTGGTTTTCGAGGTCGAACGTTGGAGCTGGCTCGCCTGATGAAAGCATGGTTGGGGATGTGCCGTCTCGCCCAAAGTAGTTGCTCATCCACAGCTCGAAAGGGGGAGCGATATACAGCCCGAGGGAGAAGAGGGCTGTATGACCGAGAATGCTACCGACCGGGGCTGGTTCGCGGGACTGGAGCCCGGATCAGTCGATGAGGCCCGAGAAGCCATCGACTCTGGTGGAGCCGAGGCCCCCGCCGACTGGCCCGAACTGGCAGTCGACGCGGGGTTCGCCGAAAGCGAATCCGAATACTACGACCTGCTTCACGAAGCGACGATCACCGCCACACGAGCGACCGTTGTCGACCGTGAGCAGGCCGACGACAAACAGCTCCTCCACGCCGTCCGGGCGATGGATGATGCCGACCGGACGGCCAACGAACTCGCCGAGCGACTCAGCGAGTGGGCCGGAACGCTGTTCGACGACGTGGGAACCGGCGTTGGAGCCGCCCGCGAGTTGGTCGACCGTGATCCGACCACCCCGCTCGAAGCCCGCGTTATTTCGCTTGCCGAACGGGTCGACGACCTCGCCACAGAGGCTGACGAACTCCGGGCGTTCATCCAGCGGGAAGCCCCGGAGGTCGCGCCGAACCTCAGCGAAATGGCCGGTCCAGTGTTAGCGGCCAGACTGATCGCGCTGGCTGGCGGCCTCGAAACCCTCGCCAAGAAACCCAGCGGCACCGTTCAGGTGTTGGGTGCTGAGGACGCGCTATTCGCCCATCTCGCCGGGCGGGCTAGCTCCCCCAAACACGGCATTATCTACACCCACGAGTACGTCAACGGAACACGCCCCGAGGACCGTGGCTCGGCGGCCCGCGCCTTTGCGGGCAAACTCTCGATTGGAGCCCGCATCGACCACTACAGCGGTGAGCCGCGGCCTGAAATTCACGAGGAACTCGCCGACCGAATGTCGACAATCCGTGCTCGGGCTGCTGATGACGAGGAGGCAAGCCAATGACCGAGCTTCCGGACGGCGTCGAACGCCGGAACTTCGACGGTCAACAGCGATTGTCGACGCAGGGCACCCCGGTCTACGGCGAGCCGACCGATGGCGACTGGCGACTATGGGATGCTGGACGCTCGAAACTCGGCGCAATGCTCGAATCGGGGATGGCAGTCGACCTCTCCGGCGTCGATAGCGTGCTGTATCTGGGTGCCGCAAGCGGCACCACCGTAAGCCACGTCGCTGATTTCGCAGGGCCGACGTACGCCATCGAGTTCGCCCCCCGACCAGTGCGTGATCTCATTGGCGTCGCCGAAGACCGGTCGAATCTCTTTCCACTTCTGAAAGACGCCCGCAAGCCGGAGAGCTATGCGCATATCGTCGAGAGCGATCTGGATCTGCTCGTGCAGGATGTTGCAACCCGCGGGCAGGCAGCGGTTGCTGTCGACAACGCCCAGTTCCTCGCTGACGACGGGCTGCTGTGTCTCGCAATCAAAGCCCGCAGTGAGGACGTCACTGCCGACCCGGAAACGGTCTTTCGGCGAGTCCGTGAGGAGTTAGCCTCGGCCTACGAGATCGTCGACAGCGAGCGATTAGAGCCGTTCCACGCCGACCACCTCGGTATTGTCGCTCGAAAACGATAACGGTTCTTCGGTGGTAGCACCGAGTAATAACGCTTTACCACTCCCGAAGAAAACCGCCGAGTATGCGTCAACAGACAGCGGCTAATCGATCAGTATCGGAGAAGGTCTCGGCGTTAGGCCCAACGTGGCTGGCGGGGGCGATTGCCGCCGGGCCAGCAACGATAGCGGCGCTGGTAACGGCCGGTGCGAGTTTCGGCTACAGCCTGCTGTGGGTTGTCGTTATCTCGGCGCTGTTTGGGGCCATCGCACAGTATCTCGCCACTAAACTGGCACTGTCGACCGAGGAGGGTCTCGTCGAAACTGTCGAGCGTCGACTCGGCTCGAAGTGGGCGTGGTTGCTCGTTGCCGACGTCGTGCTTGCATCGGGGTTTGCCCAACTGATTATCATGAAGACGCTCGCTGATGTGTCGGGGTTGCTGACCGGCGTCGACGCCCGGCTCTGGGGCGGCTTCTGGGCGATTGTGCTTGCGATTGGGCTTGCAGGTGGCGGGTATCGGATCGCCGAACTCGGCGCGAAGGTGATCGTCTCGGCGATTGTGGTGGCCTTCGTCGCCTCGCTGTTTATCGTACCGACAGATCTCATCGCCGCCTCGGGTGGTCTCGTGCCGACGATCCCTGCCGGCGTCGACGGTGCGCTCGTCGCTGCGGGGATTCTTGGCGGTGCGGTCCACATTACGATCATCACGATGCAGACCTACACGGTGCGGGCCCGCGGCTGGACCACCGAGGATGCCGGTCTCGCTCGGTTCGACATTGGCATCTCGATGGTCGCGGCATTCGGTATTTTCAGTGTGGCGACGTTCCTCGTCGTCGCCGGCGCGCTGTTTGGGAACGTCGACCCCCAGGGACTCACGGCGGTGTCGGCGGCCCAAGCGCTCGAACCGATTGCCGGAGGGGCCGCCCAGTCGCTGTTCCTCGCCGGGCTGCTCGGTGCCGCGGTGTCGACGCTTGGCGGTAACACATTGGTGCCACCGTACGTCGTCGCCGACAAACTCGACTGGAAGATCGACGTGAGCGACAGCCGCTACCGAGCGCTGCTGGCTGCGACGGCGTTGCTGAGTGCTGGCGGCGCGTTCATCGGCGGCTCGTTCCTGCAGCAACTGGTACTGGTGTTGGCTGTTGGAACTGTTGGAACACCGTTCGTGCTCGCACTCGTCTTGGTGCTGTTGAACGACGCTGGAACGGTCCCCGAATCGCCCGGAGCACTACTCAACATCGGTGGTATTCTGGTGTTTACCGTTGCGAGTGTACTCGCTGGGAGATTCATCAGCTCACAGATCGGCAGCGGACTGACGCCGCTCTCGGGAAGCGTACTGGCCTTCGGGATCGTGCTGACCATCGCAACTGTCGTCCTCCTCGGCTTACATCTTAGAACCCGACTGGCGGGCGGAAACAGCGTGGCCGTCAGCGAGTAGGCACACCCTACTCGGGGGACTGAGTGTCACCGGCTTCAGGAGGTATTTACGAGTCCGTTACATACGGCGGACTAATGGAGACTGGTGCGTCGGAGACGTTTAGCCGGATGGGAACGCTCGGTATCGAAGAGGAGTTTTTTATTGTCGACGACAGTGGACGGCCAGTCTCGGGCATCGACGAGCTGGTTTACAACTCGGAGCCGCCCAAAATCCTGCAAGATCGGTTGGATCACGAGCTGTTTCAGTGTACCATCGAGACCCAGACGCCGATCATCGAGTCGACCGGGGAGGCGCGGTCGACACTCCAAGACGTTCGTAAAGCACTGGTCGACCACGCCGAAGACCACGGGTTCCATATTGCGGCGGCTGGACTCCACCCCGCGGCAAACTGGCAGGAGCTCGACCACGCGACCAAACCCCGGTATCAGGCCCAGCTAGATCGGATTCAGTACCCACAACATCGGAACACGACCGCGGGGCTGCACGTCCACGTGGGCGTCGACGATCCCGACAAGGCCGTCTGGATCGCCAACGAACTCCGGTGGTATCTGTCGCCGGTGCTTGCGCTGTCGGCGAACTCGCCGTACTGGAACGGGTTCGATACGGGCCTGTCGTCGGCTCGCGCAAAGATCTTCGAGAACCTTCCCAACACAGGTGTGCCGACCAAGTTCGACGACTTCGCCGAGTACGACGCCTTCGAACAGCGGATGGTCGAAACTGGCTCGATCAACGACCGCGGCGAACTCTGGTTCGACGTGCGGCCACACACGACCCACGGCACCGTCGAGGTTCGGACGCCCGACGGCCAGTCCGATCCCGAGGTCGTCCTTGCCTTTGTCGAATACATTCACGCGCTCGTGGAGGATCTCGCCGCCCGCTATGAAGATGGTGAAGAACCACCGGCCGAGCTGCGTCGGGAACTCCTCGACGAGAACAAGTGGCGAGCGATCCGCCACGGCCACGAAGCGAGTTTTATATCACAGGACGGTGAGAACGTGATCGACCTCGCCGAGATCGTCGACCGCGAGGCCGACCGACTCGGCGTCGAGGGGATTCGAGACGCACTCGACGACGAAAGCGGGAGCCAGCGCCAGCGCCAACTAATGGCCGAAGAGGGGCTTGATGGCCTCTGTGAGTCGCTCATTCTGTAGCCGATTCGTTGCCTGTCGACCGACAGAAACGCTTTTGCCGCCAGAGGGCCGATATTCGCTATCATGACCCCAGATCCTAACGACGAGTCCGACGAGACCATCGACGTCGACAGTGTCGATGCGGATGTAGATGATGAGGACGACGGGCCACGGGCTGAGATCCAGAAAACCAAAGCCCGGCTCGAAGAGGAGGCCGACAGGGCCGTCTCGGAGTTCGATCAGGGGATCGTCGACCTACTGGCGTGGATTCTCGACACCGAAACCCGCGCGCGGATCTTCGTCTATCTCCGCCAAAACCCCCACAGCACGAGCGACGAGGTCGCTGATGGCACTGGACTGTATCCAAGCACCGTCCGTGAGGCATTGGCCGAACTCCACGAGGAAGACACCGTCCTCCGAGAGAAACGCGAAAGCGACGGCGCGGGCAACAACCCCTATGAGTACGAAGCCATCGCGCCGAGCGAACTCGTCCGTGGCGTCGTCGGCGAGGTCCAGCAGGAGCTCAACACCGTGTTCAACCTCGACAATCGGCTCGGCGGCAGCAGCGACGAGGAAGATAGTGGCCCGGTGACGATCAGCGTCGACGGTGACGACGAGACCGATGACCCAAATGAACCGGTGGATATCGACGTCGAAGATGCCGCATCCGACGACGAAACGGACGATGAAAGCGACAGTTCGGATGTGGATCGGACGTAGTGTGTGGATATTTAAGTTCGTAGACCGCTACCCGGCAGTATGAATGTCGCGCTGGGCGGGACCTTTGATCCCGTCCACGACGGTCACCACGCGCTGTTCGAGCGGGCTTTCTCGCTGGGCGATGTGACCGTTGGCCTGACCAACGACGAACTCGCTCCTGAAACTAGACACGTCGAGCGGTACGTCCGTTCCTTCGAGGAGCGAGCCGCCGACCTCCGAGCGGAGCTCGAACCGCTAGCCGAAAAGTACGACCGTTCGTTCGAGATCCGACCGTTGAGCGAGCCGACTGGGATCGCTGTCGAGCCACAGTTCGACGCGCTCGTCGTGTCGCCCGAAACCGTCGACGGGGCCGAGCGAATCAATGACCTCCGCAACGAGCGTGGACTCGACCCACTGGAAATCAAAGTGGTCGACCACGTCCCGGCCGACGACGGCAAGCGCATTTCGTCGACGCGGATCGTCACCGGCGAAATCGACCGTCACGGTAATCTGACGCCCGACAGAACCGGCCGCGAAGAGACCCGATAGCTACCAGTTCGGCGGCTGGAACCCCGCATCCGCCATGATATCTTTCCACCGAGACTGGATGCTGAGTCGAGAGACGTCGAGCCGGTCGGCAACCGCCCGCTGTGAGCGCTCCTCGCCGTCGATCAGCGCCGCCGCATACAGACTCGCCGCCGCAACCGCAGGCTTCGACCGCTCTTCGTCGGGAACATGGGTGAGAAACAGATCCCCCGCCGTCGACCGTGTCGACTGGCTGAGGTCCAACTGTTGGCCCGCCTCGTCGAGTTGCTCCAGCCAGTCGCTGTGTTCGAGCCGGTCCCGTGCACGGTACATACTGTTCCGTATCCGGCAGACGGCATTAACTCCTCTGGCGAAGGTGGTGTATGAGACAGAGTGTCTGCCGTCGACCAGAACGACAGTTTCTTAGCGGGGATGGCCACTATATCCAACCGCGCGTGGGTAGCCAAGCCAGGAAAAGGCGCAGCGCTTAGGACGCTGTCCCGTAGGGGTCCGAGAGTTCAAATCTCTTCCCACGCATAAATCGGCTCGAAAGAATGTGAGGGCGGTGTTTTGCTGAGCAGGTTTAAAACAGGGAGCGAAGCGAACAGCATTGGTCCGGTTCTTCAAACCCTCGCTCGCCGACAGTAGGAGCCTCTAAATATACATGCCGACGACAAACGAGTTCATGCATATATTAATAGATTGAATATATTGACAACTTCATACAATGGCAGATACGGCTCGGACAGCGTTTACCAAACGTGCTGTGCTGACTGTAATTGTCGGATTCACGCTTGCCGGTATCTTCGGCCCTCCAGATCCATTCACTCAGTTATCGATAATGGGCGTTTGTACTGCGGTTGGACTCGTCGGCTCTTATTGGTTGACTTATAAATCGACCGTCGACCTCCCGAACGTTCGGTGGAGCGATCTGTTCCGATGGTACGTCAGTACGTTGCTGTTCGCCTTTCTTATCCTAATAGTAACAGATCCTATTGCTACGTTCGGCAGTCTCGCGAGTCAGCTCTTCCAACTCAGCGTGTGGGTGGTCGGTGCTGGTCTTGCCTGGATCGTTGTCAACTCCGACAGCATCCCGTGGCCCGGTGACACATAACATACGTCAGCCAGACGTCTGACGCCCTGATTAAAACTTTATTAACCGCGCGAATATAAAAGAAGCAATGACCTCCCTCAGCGACATTCTTACCGACCTCGTGTCGGACGTCGACGGTGTATTTCTCTTTTCGCCGAACGGCTCGTTTCACGAGCGGTTCGACGGGATCGAGAACGTGGTGGTGGTTGGCGCCGAAAACACGGTCGAGGCCGACACGTTCGTCGAACTGCCGATCCAGTTCGCGGACGTGACCGACCGAATTCGGTTCGGGATCGAGGGGGCGATGGACGACGGCCTCGTCGGCGAGGGCGACGTGCTCGCCTGTATCGGCTCGCTGTTCAGCGACGACGCCGACTTCACGAGTCGTGTCCGCGTCGACGAGTCGATGCGGTCGGGGATCTACGATCTGTTTACCAACTCTCGGGCCGATCCGACCGTGATCAGCGACGTCTTTGAAGTCGCGCTGGAACTCGGCCGGAAAGGCCAGAAGGGCAAACCCGTCGGCGCGCTGTTCGTCGTCGGCGACGCCGGCAAGGTGATGAACAAATCCCGCCCGCTGTCGTACAACCCCTTCGAGAAATCCCACGTCCACGTCGGCGATCCCATCGTGAACGTGATGCTCAAGGAGTTCTCACGGCTCGATGGTGCGTTCGTCATCTCGGATTCGGGCAAGATCGTCTCGGCCTACCGCTATCTCGAACCGAGCGCCGAGGGCGTCGACATCCCCAAAGGACTCGGCGCACGCCACATGGCCGGTGGGGCGATCACCCGCGACACCAATGCGACCGCAATTGTGCTCTCGGAGTCCGACGGGCTGGTCCGAGCGTTTAAAGGTGGGAAACTGATACTCGAACTCGATCCAGAGGAGTACTAACTCATGCACGGGCCGCTTCAGTTCTCCGTCGACGAGTTTTTCGGCACGATCTCGCCGCGGATCTGGCTCGCGGTGTTTATTTTCACGATTGGGATGCTGCTCGCCTACGGTGTGATGGGCGTCACGAGTCGACTGCTTGAGCGAATGGGCGTCGTCGAGACGATTGAGGGAACCAGTTTCGAGCGAACGACAAACGAGTTCGGGACCTCAACGGCGCGGATTATCACACAGCTCAGCGGCGTGTTTACCATATTGTTGGCGACCTTCGTGGCGATCACGGTTGCAGACCTCCAGTTTGTCGGTCTGTTTTGGAGTTCGGTCGCCATATTTCTGCCACAGCTCTTCATTGCAATCGTTATTCTGGTCGTCGGCGTTGTTGTCGCCGACAAAGTCGAACTGTTGGTCTCCGAACGGCTTCGTGGGGTCAAACTCCCCGAAATTGGCCTCATCCCGCTGCTCGCCAAATACAGCGTGTTGTTCGTGGCAATCCTCATCGCTCTCAGTCAGATCGGCGTCGCGGTACTCGCGCTGATCGTTCTGCTGGGGGCCTATGCGCTGGCACTGATCGTGTTCACTGCACTCGCCACACAGGATTTGCTGGCTTCGGGGACTGCCGGGGTGTATCTCCTCCTCAATCAGCCATACAGTATCGGTGACGAAGTGAAAGTCGGCGGCCAGCGTGGGATCGTCCAAGAGGTCGACCTCCTCGTTACTCGAATCGAAACTGACGGCGAAGAACACATTATCCCCAACCGGACCGTTCTCAAAGACGGGATCGTTCGCATTCAACAGTAACTCGGTCGGACGATCTATGCGACCGATAGTCCGGAGTAGGTAGTCGACTGGAATGAGCCACGCAAACACGACACAACACTCACTGTCGACGTGGAGATCGATACGCTTGCTGCTGGCGATATCGCTCGCTTCGATGGCAACCGCGAAATTTCACCCTGCACTATCGATGGTAGCGTGGCACTGCACGTATTGGCACCGCGAGTAGAGGAGTAGCTCCACCCCGAACATGTTCATCCATATTTGTATATGAGACGAGGCCGAACGTGTTCGCATGTCAGTAGCAACGCAGTCGACGCAACCGGTGTCGACCGGAGTGATCCAGCGATGACACAGGCCCGGCTCGTCATTACGTTGCCCGAGCAGGTTTGGATCGGCGATGTCTCAAGAGCGCATCCTGACACGACGTTCACTGTGTTGGCGGCAGTGCCCAGCGACGAGGTCGGGTTCGGGCTGGTACGCATTGCTGGCCCGGAGACCGACTCTCTGCTTTCGGAAATCGAGAGCTACGACCAGATCACCGAGCTCTCAATCATTCAGCAGACTGACGGCGAGGCAACCATCCAGTTCGAGACCACGATGCCGCTGTTGCAGTTTTCGGCCCAAGCTTCGGGGCTTCCAATCGAGATGCCGGTGACAATCAGCGACGGCACGGCGACTGTCGACGCGACCGGCTCCCACGAACGAATCTCGGAACTCGGCACCCAACTCCGGAACTTCGGCTTGGAGTTCCGCATCGAGTACATCCAAGAGCGACTCCACACGAGTCAACTGCTCTCGGAGAAACAGCAAGAGCTAGTGCTGGCAGCGGTCGAAGGCGGCTACTACGACACCCCACGAAGCTGTTCGTTGACCGACCTCGCCGAGGAAGTCGGCATCGCCAAGTCGACCTGTAGCGAGACGCTCCACCGCGCCGAGGAGACAATGATCAAACAGTTCGTCGAGGATCTGCCAACGCCGAACGAGTCGGAAAATCGGATCGTCGCGCCGGAGTAGGTCATCGCTACTGCGGCGACAGCCAGTCCCTAACGCGGTTTCGGTCAACACGCTTGTTTAAACAAAATCGTCAGTGGCGAAGCCTCAGTCCGTCGACTGTGAGGAATCCGAGGCTGTTCCGAACCCGAACAGAGCAACGAGACCGCCAGCGAGACCGACCCCGCCACCGAGGGTCAGGAGATCACCACGGCTGTAGCCAGCGTCGGATTCCGGCGAGCCGACGACGATGGCCCCTCGCATCCCCATCGACTCGTGGGGTGTGCAAACATATTTGACGATACCACGTTCCTCGAACGTCTGCTCGAAAGTTGTGCCGCCCTTGCCCACGAGATCACTCTGGAAGCCACCGTCATTGTCGACGACGTTGTGACTCCCGCCGTTGCCGGACCACTCCCAGACGATGGTCGTTCCGGGGTCGACGCGGATGGCTGGCGGATCGAAGGCGTACGGTCCGTTGTTGCCGTCGGCTCCCACAGTGACCGTCACCTCGTTGCTGCCGGTTTTGTCGACGGTGCCGTCGAAGTTGCCGACACCCTCGAACCAGCCACCGTAGTCGATTCCGTCGCCACTATCGGACTCACTCTCCCCGTCTGCTGTCTCCGCCGAGGCCATCTCGACATTGCCGACCGCGATAGCACCCTTCATGCCCACTGTTTTGTGGGGAGAACAGGCGTAGGTGATGATCCCCTCGCCCTCGACAGTGTGCTCGAAGGTGTGTCCGGCCTCACCGACCAGTTCGCTCTCGAAGCTTCCGTCTTCGGCGACGACGTTGTGGCTCCCGCCGTTGCCGGTCCACTCCCAGACGATGGTCGTTCCGGGGTCGACGTGGACGGCTGCGGGTCCGAAGGCGAACGCCCCACTGTTGCCCGATGCCCCGACAGTGATCGTGACTTGGTCTGTGCCGCGTTTGTCGACGGTTCCGTCGTAGTTGTCGACGTTGCTGAACCAGTCGCCGTAGGCTGGTTCGCTGCCGGACTGGGCGACTGCTGGTCCTGCAGTGGCCACGCCGAGGCCAGCCATGCCGATGGCCGCGGTGCCACGAAGTACGGTTCGCCGTGCGACTGGTGCCGTTTGTGAGCGATTTGCGGTCATAGTTACCCCTCGTAGCCCGCGTACTCCATGAGCTGTGCGAAGATGTCGGTATCCATCGCATCCCGGTAGACGATGGCGTTGACCATCCCGCCGGGGTAGAAGTTCCCGTTCATCGCGTGGTTGACCTTGTGGCAGTGCATGAGGTAGATGCCGGGATCGGCGTCGGCCTCGAACTCGATGGTGTGGCGGCCCGCTGGCGGAACATTGGTAACGTCCTGTTCGTGCTGGGCTGCCTCGGGGATCTGCCCGCCGTCTTTGGCCACGACTCGGTAGCGATGGTTGTGGAGATGCATCGGATGGGACATGTAGCCCGAGTTCGCAAGGTGGAGCCTGACGGTATCCCCCGAGTCGACGATGATCGGCGACCCCTCCTCGGGATGGATCGTTCGCGGCAGGCTCTTGCCGTTCATCGTGAACACGTCTGGGTTCCGGTCACGCGGACTGTAGTCGACGTTTTCGCCGTTCATCATCCGCGGGAGCCGCGAATCCCAATCTTTCAACGTCAGGAAGTACTCCTTGTCGGCCGGCTCGTACCCCTTGGGGTCGACGCGGAGAATCCCGTACATCCCCATATCGATGTGCCGGTGGGTCTGGTAGTGACAGTGGTAGAGATGCGTCCCCGGCACATTCGCGGGAATGGAGTAGGTGTGTTGCTCGCCGGGGTTGATCTGGATTCCCGTCGTCGTCGGCACGCCGTCGTTCTCCCAAGTCTTTTGAACGCCGTGGAAGTGGAGCGTGTGTGGCTGCTGTCCGTTTGCGTTATCGAAGGTGATCTCCATATCCTCACCCTCGGTCGTCCGCAGGATCGGACCGGGGACGCTCGGTTGCCCGTCGTCAGCCTTGAACGCCCAGACACGCGGGAGTTCGACCGGCCCACCCATCGAGTCGAGCGGGTGAACCGCGTGTTTCGAGGGCACCGACGACAGCGTCACCGAGTTGCCCTGCTCGTCGACGTTGACGACCTCGGGCGGACTCGTCGAGGGAAGCGATCCATCCACCTGTCTGGTGGCCGATCCTTCCATCGCACTGTTGGTCGGTGCCGAACAGCCAGCCAGCGAGAACACGCCGGCCCCACCGGTTGCAGCCAAAAATTCGCGGCGTGAGATACCCCGTCCGGGTGCGCCAATATGGTTACTCATAGATGTACAACTGGTAGTTTGGAGGGATAGTAGATAATTCCAGAATCCGATTCCCACTGCGTTGGAACCGATCCGAACATGTTCGCATATACAGCCAAACGGTGTGTGTCGTGCTCATGAGAGCAATCTGTGGCTCCATCGTGTGGCCACGACACACAACTCTGTTATGAAGGCGGGTGGGTCCCAGTAGACTCACACAGAGCGTCGACCACTGTCAGTCAGCCTCCAGTGGCTGTGTCTGCAGGATATCGACACGGAGCCGATCAGCATACTCAACGCGGAGCTGTCTGGCCTCGTGTTGTGTAATGTACCCGTCCTGAACTTCGTGGGCGATTGGTTCGTAGGCCTCGACATCGAATCCCATCCGTGTGAGGTAGGACCGCACCGACTCGGATGCAAGCCCCTCCTCGATGGCAGCGTCGACGTACTCTGAGACGGCATCGAACGTCGGCAGCACGATCTCCTTGTCGGTAATCGAGCCGTTCTCGCCACCGATTCGGAGCTCGGTCTTGCCGATCCCATCAATAATCGTTGCCATCTGATCGGAGAGCCTGAGAATCTCGCTTGGGTATGCGGTATCCGGTGATCGCCACTCGACGGTGCCAAACTCCTCGCGGAGCTGGACGGGTGTCCAGACTGCGCTTTCGGGATCGAAACAGGATTCGACAGCCGTCCGGTCGACGCCAGCGGCGAGGGCTGTCTGCAAGAACTCGTCGTAGCGAGCCTCAAGCCGGTCGGTCCATTCCGCACAGTCAGCGACGTAGGGCCACAACTCTCCCTGATGGGCGAGTCCGTCGTAGGCCAGTCGACGGTAGAGTTCGGATCGCGCGCCCATGGCCAGCGTTTCGCCCCGGAAATGCCGCCCGGAGTTGACCAACGCTAGCGCCGGATCGAGCGCGATCAGCGTGTTGAGCTGGTCGACTGCATGGCCGGGCTGCTGTTCGAAATGGATGTGGGTCCCCGCACAGTGGCGGACGTACTCGAAATCCTCACCAATGACCTCGTTCTGGATTCGCGTTCGCTCGCTCGGCAGTTCTTGAATTGCCTCGTGGGTGATCGGTGTCGACAACGGAACCAGCCCCTTGTCGAGTTCAGCAGCGCGCTGGAGGACCGTCCGAATTCGCCCACACAGCTCCCTCCGGAGTTCGGCTGTCGACTCACAGGGGGTGGTCTTGATTTCGATCATGGGTTCGACGAACTCGCGTTCGGCTCCCGGCGACGCCTCGATGAGTCCGTCAGGCTCGACCAGTCGACCCGCCTCGTCGATCACCCAGTATTCGACCTCAATACTCCGACGTACCGATGTTGATTGGTGTGCTGTCACAGTGATACTGCAGCGTCGGCATTCTAGCAGGCGATTCCGTCTCAATAGGGCCAGCGTAGCTACAGTCTCGATTCCACGACGACACGCTGTCGACGCCAGTAGATTCGTAGCTACCCTGTGTGTCGAGTTCACATAGATAGAATACGGGCAATGCATTGGCCAAAAGACTATGCACATATGTTTTAATATACTTCTAAAAAGTATTAGGACATGTTAGGGGTGAGATTTCAAACAAATGTATGTTCAAATATAGGCGTTATAATTTGGTAATTGGTATGCAAAAACAGCCCAGAGTAAGTTCCAACCTCTATTTTTTGATCTAGACAGCAAAATAGCTCTATTTTTTGTATATGCTAATTCTATAGTGTGAAAGTTTGTGATACAATGTGTTATTTATACTAGACCTACATACACGCAAATATGAATACGGAGGCAGGAGTCGACGGGGAAGTAGCAGTCATCAACAGACGCCTGCAACAGGCAGCCGCGGGTGATCTGACGGTTCGGCTCGAAACTGACAGAGAAGACGAGATGCTGGCCGATCTCTCGGGGTCGGTCAACGAGATGCTCGCCGAGTTGGACGGGACACTGTTGGGCATTCAGTCGTTCGGTGTCGAGGTTGCAACCGAGACCCAACAGGTGTCGACGGGTGTCGAGGAGATCCAACAGACCAGTACAGAGGTCGGCCAGTCCATCGAAGAGATCGCTGCGGGCGCACACAGACAGACGACGAAACTCTCGACGGCTGGCGACGAACTGACCGACCTCTCGGCAACGATAGAGGAGATTGCCTCCTCGGCCGACGAGGTCGCAACGCTCTCCGAGGAGGCTGCCAGCCACGCTACAGAAGGGACAGATCTCGCCGAGGCGTCGATGGCAACGATGGGTGAGATCCAGTCACAGGCCGACACCACCGTTGACCGGATCGGCCACTTGGAGTCCGAAATGGACGAAATCACCGATATTGTAGATCTGATCGACGATATCGCCGACCAGACCAATATCCTCGCGTTGAACGCCTCCATCGAGGCTGCCCGGGCCGGGGAGGCTGGCGACGGGTTTGCGGTGGTCGCCAACGAAGTCAAATCGCTGGCCGAGGAAACACAGGACGCGACCACGGATATTGCACAGCGCGTCGACGGGATTCAGGAGACGACGACGGACGCAGCGAGTGATATCCGTGAGATGCGGACGACCATCGAGGAGGGCCTGGAGACGATAGCGGATGGACTCGAAGCCTTGGAGACGATTGCCGACCGTGTCAACGAGGCTAACGACGGTGTCCAGTCGATCAGCGATGCGACCGACGAGCAGGCCGAGTCGACACAGGAGATGGTCGGGATGATCGACGAGGTGATCAGCGTGAGCGAACAGACCAGCGCGGAGGCCGAAACAGTGTCGGCGGCCGCCGAACAGCAGACCGCCGCACTTACCCAGATTGCCGACAGCGTCTCCCAACTCGATGATCTCGTCGTCGACCTCAGCAGCCAACTCGACAACTTCACTGTCGGTGAGGGTGAGGATCACGTCGCGCTGACCAACCCCGACTACGAGGCGGCAGTGAGCGCTATCGAAGACACCAACGAGGAACTGTTGGAACTGAGCGACGCGGTCGTGACCGCCTACACCTCGCTGGCGAGCAGTAGCGAGTACCCCGACGAGATCAATATCGCCGGTCGACAGCGCATGTTGAGCCAACGAATTGCCAAACAGACGCTGGTTATCGCTCGCAACGAGCGCGCTGGAGATATCAGCGAGGAGATCAGCGAGGCAAAAGACGACCTCACGTCCGACATCGAGGAGTTTCAACATGCACTCGATACACTCGAGAACGGGGGCAACCACCGAGATGTGACACTCGCCCCGGCCCCCGAGGCAGTTCGTGAGCCACTCGGCGAGGTGCGGTCGGTCTGGAAACCACTCCGTCGGAACGCCGAGACAGTTGTGCGTGAATCCAAGTTCACCGCCGATGTTCAGGCGTCGGTTGAAACAACCGCACAGTTCTAATACATGCACTCAACACACCAGCACTCCGAAGGCTGTTTCAGACATCTGTTTGAGGAGCTCGAAGATGCCGTTGTGAAGTTTGAGCTTGTTGATGGCGAACCGATCATCGTCCATCCCAACAGTGCATTCGTCGACGTGTTCGGCTACGACTCCGAGACCGTAATCGGCGAACCACTCAACGAGCTAATCGTTCCAGCAACCAGACGTGAGGAGGCAGCCCAGTTCGACCAGCGAACCCAAGACGGCGAGTCGAACGCAGCCATCGTCAAGCGCATGACCGACGAGGGCGAACGGAAGTTCGTCTACCGAGGCATTCCATACAAGGATCGCTACGGGTTTGCGATCTACTCGGATATCACCGACGAGCTACAGCGGGAGCGCCATCTGGAGGTCCTCCATCGTGTCCTGCGACACAATCTGCGAAACGATCTCACGGTCGTTCTGGGGATGGCAACGGACATCATCGAATCCACCGACGAGGAACACACTCGGCGGGCCGCACAGAAAATCAAACAGAAGGCCTCGGATCTATCCCAACTCAGCGACGAGGCCAACACAATCGAGAAAGTACTCGGTGAGACGGTTACGGTGGGACCGGTCGAACTGAAACCGCTTGTCAATGACGTGATCGCGGACTGTAACGCACGGTTCGAGTCAGCATCGATCACCACAGAGGTTCCGGCAGGGCTGTGTGTCAGTGCCAACGACAAGCTACAGATCGTCGTTCGGAGCCTCCTCGATAACGCGATTCGTCACAACGATACCTCGAACCCACAGGCAACAGTTACGGCAACGGAACTCGATTCGACTGTCGAACTCGAAGTGGTCGACAACGGTCCGGGCATCCCGAAGGCCGAACAGCGGCTCATTACAGGCGACCAAGAGATCACCCCGCTCAACCATGGCAGCGGACTCGGCCTCTGGCTCGTGAAGTGGATCGTCGACGCCTACGGCGGGCACCTCGATATCGAGACGTCGAAAAGCGATGGTAGTATCGTCCGAATCAGACTGACCCAAGAGTGAGCAACGGGGACAGAGATAGTTTAGTAGAGCAGATCAGCGTCGTTCTGAATCATATACAGGCTGCGAGACGCGATGTTGACTGCGTGGTCGCCGATACGTTCGAGATCACGGACGGTCAACAGGAGCCGCGAGATGTCGGCCAACAGGCCTTCGAGGTCGACATCAGTCGACTCATCGCGGGCCAGCAGGTCACGGACGACTGCTTCGGAGGCGGTCTCACACTGCTGGTCGACGCTATCGTCCCGCGCTTCGAGTTCGTAACACAGCTCACGGTCTGCCTCGGCGTAGGTACGCATCGCGTCTTCGACCATCACAGTGACGACGCTGCCGATAGTCTGGATGTCGACATCCGGGAAGCGTATCCGGTCGGTCGACAGCGAGTACTCGGCCAAGTTCACCGCAAGGTCACCGATGCGTTCGAGGTCGGTGATGATCTTGAACGAGGCCGCAATAAATCGGAGATCCGAGGCCACCGGCTGTTGGAGGGCGACCAGATCGATACAGTCGCCTTCGAGATCGAGATACAGGTCGTTGATCTCGTTGTCACCATTGATCACCTCGTGGGCTAGCGATTCGTCGGTCCCTTCGAGTGCGGTCAACGCGAGTCGGAGTCGATCAATGACGAGCTCCGACATATAAAGGACGTCCTCACGGAGTGTGTCCAGACGGTGCTGGTAGGAGACGCGTGCCATACCGAGTCGTGTTCGATAATACCCTATGAGGGTTCTGTGCATGTTCTATTAGGTATATAATGGCCTGTGTACAGATCGCGTGGTCAACTCGCTATCCAGAATCGAGCGGCGGCAATCGATATGAGGATTCCACGGCGGTACAGCGTCAGGACAGTCAGGACAGTCAGCAGACCGGTTGCCACCGTAGAAGAGGAGACGCGTCAAGTACGCAGGAAGCCGTGCCAATGTGAGGACGATGGTGGTGTTACTCGTCGACAGAGTCGGGATCGGTCGACGCCTCGTCATGCTGTCGGTCGACTATCTTCGCTGGAACTCCCGCAACCGTCTCGCCAGCGGGAACATCGTGGGCCACCAGTGAGTTCGCCGCGATCTGGGCCTCCTCGCCGATCTCGACGCCCGGCAAAATGACTGCCCCGGCTCCGATCATCGCTCGCTCGCCGATAACGACGTCACCCACGCGGTACTCGTCCTGCAAAAATTCGTGGCAAAGAATGGTGGCGTCGTAGCCGATGATTGCGTGGTCGTTGACCGTAATGCGTTCGGGCCAAAACACGTCGGGCGTCGACTCAAGGCCCCACGAGACGCCCTCGCCGACGGTCACTCCGAGTCGACTCGCCAGCCAGTTTTTGAGTCGGAGGCTCGGCGAGAGGCGAATCAGCCAGACGACCAGATAGTTGCTGACGATCCGGAGCGGCGACTTGGCCTCGGGCCACGACCACAGCGAGTTGCGCTGGCCGGTGGTCGGATGGCGTTCGAGTCGGTCGTGTCGACGCTCGCTGTCGGCCTGTGGGGAACTCACATCTTGCTGTACGTCCGGTATCCCTAAAATAGCATCCGCAGTAGTCTTTGACTACTTATAAACCGATACTGAGACTGTACTCGTCGAATAGATTATTTAAAAAGCTGAGTGGGCGAGCCGCTCAGTCGTCGCCGCGAAGCTCGGCCATGTGGTCGACACGCTGCTGGACGAGGTCGGCCTTGCCGATGTCGTGCCGGATACGGAGGCCGTCGCCAGCCGCCGCCAGCGCGTCGTCAGCGATCTCTTCGGCGGCGTCGATACTGTCAGCCAGCCCGACGACCGCGAAGGATCGAGAGGTCGTCGTGTAGAGGCCATCATCGCGTTCGTCGACGCTTGCGTAGAACAGCAGCCCTTCGCCAACCGTGTCTTCGTCGACCGTGATTTTGGCACCCGAATCCGGATCGGTTGGGTAGCCTGCCGGAACGGCGTACTTGCAGACAGTCGCCTCACCCGAAAAGTCGAGTTCGGGCAGTTCCTCGCCATCACGAGCCGCGGTCAGCACCTCGATGAACGGTGTGTCGAGGACCGGCAGCGTGTTCATCGCCTCCGGATCACCGAAGCGGGCGTTGTACTCGATGACTTTTGGCCCGTCGCTCGTCAGCATGAACTGGCCGTAGAGAATGCCCTTGTATTCGGGCATCGCCTCGACGGTCGCCTCCATGATGTCGACGGCGGCCTCGTAGTCGCCGTCGTTCATAAACGGCAGTTCGAAGCCGGTGTCGCTGTAGCTGCCCATCCCGCCGGTGTTCGGTCCCTCGTCGCCCTCGTAGGCGCGCTTGTGGTCCTGAACGGCTGGGGTGGTCCGAAGGTCGCCGTCGGCGACGAACGCCTGTAGGGTGAACTCCTCGCCGACGAATCGCTCTTCGAGGACGACCCGGTCGTAGTCTTCGCTCCGAATGTACTCCTTCGCGCCCTCCTTGTCGACCTGATCGCCGATGACTTTCACGCCCTTGCCGCCGGTCAGTCCGGCGGGTTTGACCGCGAGATCGATCTCGCTGTCGTCGATGTAATCGCAGGCCGCGTCCATGTCGTCGAACGTCTCGAAGATCGGACAGCCCGGAATGTCGTTGTCCTGCATGAACCGCCGCTGGAACGCTTTGTCGGTCTCGATGCGGGCTTCTTCGGCCTGTGGACCGAAAGTGTAGATCCCGGCCTCATCGAGGGCATCGGCGACACCGGCCTGCAGGCCGGATTCGGGGCCGACGATGGCGAGGGTGGCCTCAACGTCCTCGGCGTAGTCGACAATCGCTTCGCTGTCGGTCTCATCGAGTTTCTCAAACCCATCGGCGAGCCGAATTATTCCGGGGTTGCGGTTGCTCGCAGCCGCGTACAGTGAACAGTCAGGGGCCAGCGCGTGGGCAATGGCGTGTTCGCGGCCGCCGCCACCGACGAGAAGTACGGTTTCGCTCATACCGAAGGAAGGTCGACAAACCAGTGTAAGTGTTACTTTTGGGCTGTGCCGTTACTGCGAGCCGAAGGGGTTGGCCCGAACGACCGTCTCTTCGCGGCCCGGGCCGACACCAATCGCATAGATCGGTGCACCGACTTCCTCGCTGACGTATTCGAGATATTCGCGGGCGTTGGCCGGAATCGCCTCGTACCCCTCTTCAGCCACGTCGGCCCAGTCGACTTCCGGCCATGGCTCGAAGGATTTGAGCACTGGCTCACAGTCGCCCCAGCGTTCGGTGGTCGCGGGCATCGTTTTGATCTCCTCGCCGTCGAGTTCGTAGGCGTGGCCGACTTTGACCTCGTCCAAACCAGCCAGTACGTCGATGTGGTTGACAGCGATCCCAGTAAAGCCGTTTGCGCGAGCGGCGTGCCGAAGCATCGGGATATCGAGCCAGCCGATCCGGCGCGGTCGACCGGTCACGGTGCCGAACTCGCCGCCTTTCTCGCGGATGAAGTCAGCTAGTTCTTCTTCGGTGTCGTTACCGTCGAGTTCGGTCGGGAGCGGGCCAGTGCCGACACGCGAGAGATAGGCCTTGACGATGCCGACGACCTCACCTTGGCCGATGACGGTCGGACCGACACCGGTGCCGACGGATGCCCCGCCAGCGGTTGGGTTCGAGGAGGTGACGTAGGGGTAGATACCGTGGTCGATGTCGATAGAGGTCCCCTGTGCGCCCTCGAACAGCAGTTCCTCGCCGTCGTCGAGGCTCTTGCCGAGGAAATCCCCACAGTTGACCGTCATCGATTCCTCACGGAACCGCTGGCCGTACTCGTTGTAGGTCTCGAACAGCGCCTCAACGTCGAAGGCGTCGGCGTGTTCGGAGTTCTCGATGTCGAGGCCGTAGATCTCCTCGGCGAGATCCCGTTTCTGCGGGACGACGTATTCGAGACGGTCCCGAAGGACTTCGGGGTCAAGCATGTCGCCGATGCGAATGCCGCGTCGACCGGCCTTGTCCTCGTAGGTTGGGCCAATTCCCCGTTTGGTGGTTCCGGCGGCGAGATCCGAGTCGCTTTTGACTTCCTCTTCGATGCCGTCGAGAACACGGTGATATGGGAGGATCGCGTGGGCCCGGCGGGCGATCCGCACGTCGGGGTCGAGTCCTTTCTCACGAAGCGTGTCGAGCTCGTCGAAGAGGGTCTCGGGGTTGACAACACAGCCGTTGCCAAGAATCCCGACTTTGCCACGGACGGCACCGCTGGGGACCAAAGAAAGTTTGTACTCGTTGCCGTCTCGAACGACAGTGTGGCCGGCGTTGTCGCCGCCCTGATACCGGACGACGACGTCGGCGTCGCCACCCCAGATGTCGACGAGAGCGCCCTTGCCCTCGTCGCCCAACTGGGAGCCGACGATAGTTACGGTCATAACAGCCGTCGCTTCACAAGCAGGGGGTAAACCGATTACGGTCCACGTCACAGCCCCACCGACCACGGGCAATTGCAACCATCGTCGACCGGGGGTCATCCCAGCCCACACCGACCCACAACTGGCGTGGCAACACGCCACAGAATCCGAACTGTTAACTACTACCACCCCAAGTACTCATACTACTGACCTTTTTACCCCGTCCGACAGCAACCTTTAAAACGGATCAAGACAAGTTAGCATGTGTCATGATAGACAGACTTGAGAAAGAAGTCGACATGCTCGAACGGCACCTACAGGTCCTCCGCATGGTGATCGAGAACGAACCCATCGGCATCGTCAAGATGTCGAACGAGACCGGCTACCCACATCACAAGGTACGCTACTCGCTTCGCGTGCTCGAAGAGGAGAACCTCATCGAGCCATCGAGCCAGGGTGCGATCCAGACCGATCACACCGAGGAGTTCGTCGACGACCTCGACAACAAGATCGACTCCATCGTCGAGAAGCTTCGCACGATGCGCATCGACGACGCCGCAGAGATCGAAGGCTAGATCTCTACACTGTTTGTCGCCGCGGGCGATAGCTTGCTGTTTTCGGTCGACAGTCCGACGAACTGTCTACAGTTCCGGGACGTGGAGATCGAACGTGTCGCCGAGTTTTTCGACCAGACAGAGATGGAACCCCTGTTTTCGGGAGATGTAGACGAAGCTTTTGCCACGGCTCGCGCTCAGCAGGCCGCCACCGGTCGCGTCGGCCGCAGCATCCAGCGCCTCGCCCTTGTAGTAGCTCGTCGTCACTGCGAACGCGCCGGCAAAGCTCTCTTCGCGTTGAATGATCTCGCTGCCGTCTCGGACGAGTGTGTTCACCATGCCGCCGCCGACGGGCTGCTTGGATTCATTGAAATCAGCGACGAACACCGGCTGGTCCCGTTTGTCGCGGACGACAAGATCGAAGGTGGCCTCGACTGGGTCGTCTTCCTCGTCAGTACCGAGCGAGATACTGCCGCGGAGTTCGGCCCGGTTGATCGTCGGAATCGCCTCGTAGATCCGGGCGAGATCGGTCTGGTTGCCCGTCTGCTGGATGTCGAACAGGAACTCCTCGACGAGCCACCGGACGAACGCGAGTTCGATCCGGCCCTCTAGGAACGTCTCGAAGGGGGTGCCGTCGACGCTCACACCCTCGCTTTCGAAGGTCGTATGCGGCTCGATCCGGAGGTTGGTCATGACTTCGTCTTGGCTCGCTTCCCCGGAAATAGCGTCTTCCAGCGTGGCGTCTCCTTTCGAGGCGTACCGCACGAGGAGATTCGTGCCCTCTAGGGCTTCGGACGTACTCATCGACTGGCTCCCGGTCGACATCCCACCCACGTCGACGGTCGTGTCCGACTCCAGTTGGGATTCGAGCCGATCGATCTCGGCTTCGGCCTCCGAGAGCTTGGTTCGGACGGTCTCAAGCTCCTTGCGGGCCTTGTCGCGTTCGGCCTGAGCGCTGTCGCGTTCTGTAACCAGTTTCTCGTGTTGCTCTTCGGCCTTCTGCATCACCTGTTCGGCACGCTTGAGCCGCTTCTGTAACTGTTTTCGGGAGAGCTGTCCCTCCGATTTCGATTTCGATTTCCGCCGTGCGGTCTGCGATGCCGACCGTTGGGTCGACTGCGTTCCCCCCTGCTCGGGATCGCTACTCGGATCGAGCGACGGAATCGTCTTCGCATTGCGCCACTCCGCCTCGTTGCTAAACACGTCTTCGTCCGTCTTCGGATCAGTCGACTCCGTGGTTGCGGTCGACGCCTCTGTCGATGCAGTCGATGACTCCGGAGCCGATGATTCGCTGGCTGTGGTCGAGGAGCCTGCTGTCGGCGAGGGTCGTGACACACCCCGATCACCGTTCGTTTCCGGCGTCGACGGCGCGTTCGCCGACTCACTGCCAGCCGTCGATCCGTTGCTGGCCGTCGGCCTGTCGCTAGCTGTGGTCTCTGTTTCACTCCCGGTCGTTTTTGGGGTTGGTGTCACCGAGTCGACTGTGTCGGTGTCGCTGACAGCGTCGTCTTCGGTCGACTCGTCGTCCTCACTCTCCTCGGCCGAGACATCACTGTCTGCGGTCGATGGATCGTCACTACCGCCAACAGGTTCCGGGATATCGATGACTTCCAGATCGGATGCATAGACGGTGTAAATGCCGACCTCGTCGTCGGCGCGCTCGAAGGCCTCCTCGTCGGTCAGCAGCTGTCGACTGTTTCCAACGAAGGCGACACTCATCGATTTCCCACCGTAGTAGACCGTGTAGTAGTCGCCCGACAGCACGTTCTCCGAGAGTTCGATATAGCCCGTGAAACTACCCGACGAAAGCGTCGCGTCCGCCTCGGAGATCGTCTTTTTATTCGTGTAGTACTGGGCTTGCTTTTCGCTCCGACTCCGCATTGCGTACAGCAACGGCAATGCGGGGGACGGAGCCTCGTATGCCGTGCCGTCGGTTTCGGCAAACGACGACAGCGACCCCTCATCGATACCGATGAGTCGCCCGTTGAGCATGAACGCCCATGCCGTGCCCGCCGTTACCGCGCCCGAAAACTCGCGGTCGGCAAGCCCGTGAAGTCCCTCGTAGCCACCGCTGAATGGGTGTGACTCCCACTCGGTTACGGCGTCGACTATCTCGCGATCCATTTGGTATAACGTCGCTACAGACGACTGAAATAGTTTCCGGAGCGTCGCACGTTTTATTCAGTGGAAATAAAATGGATTTAATGGCGAGTACAGCGTACTATCAGACCGCGAGCACGGCATAGACGAGCAAAAAGCCGAAATAGAGCGCGACCAGCGCACCGAGGGCCACGATCCGAAACCGGTTGAGTGACTTTTCTTCTTCGGTGTAGGCCTTTTTGAAGGCTTCTCGTTCATCGTCAGTAAGCGCTTGATAATGTTCGAGACCGAGATGCAGTCGATACTGTTTGTCATCAGTGAGTTCAAACTCACAGTAGGGACAGACTACCGGCGTTTCGTCGACCGGAACGTCAGTTTCAGGCTGTGGTTGATCGGTCATGGGCCACCTCCAGCGATGAACGGCGGTTCGACAATTGGTGTGGTAACCACCCAGAGGCTGATCATCGTGTAGCCGACCATCACGAGTGTGATCCCATACTGGCTTTTGATCGCTTCGAGTCGACCGGGGAGCAGTTCGTAGGCCGCCGCGTGAGCGACCCAGACGGCGATCATGTGGCCGCCTAAAATCAGTGCCATCTCAACGCCGGATACCCAGCCGGGAAGTCCCGCCAACACGGGTGGTTGTTGGGGTGGCGACAGTGGGCCAGCACCGACGACGACCACAGTGGGCAGCAGGCCGAGGAAGAAACTGAGATTGTGTGCGAGATGGTAGCCGACCGCGATGGCCAGCAATGAGGGGGCAAACCGCTTACCGAGCGCCTCTCGCGTGATGTAGGTATTCCCGTAGCGACGGGCCACCCCTATCGACCACCAGAACGCGCCCAGAAACAGCCCGAAGCCAGCGAGGTAGGCAAGCAGGTAGACGGCCAACGGTGGTACTCCCAGCCTGACGACGCCGACAGCGAACGTTTCCCACAGCCATGTCGCAACGAAGCCATCGAAGGTAGTGACATACAGCAGACAGACAATAAAGGCGACCTCGTCGCGTCCCGAAACGAACTCCGGATCGGTGAGTGCCATCCCGGGGAGTCGGAACGAGATTCCATCCGCGGTTCGCTCGAAGGGCGCGAACCGCCCGAAGTACGAGAACGCTCGTGAAATCGGGTCGACCGAGCCAAACCACCGATCCGAACCAAATACCACCGCTCCAGTGACGGTAACCCCACCGTAGGCGACTATCGCCGTGGCGAGCAGGCGTGGATCGTCAGCCAGCGGCGTGACGACTTCGATCCAAATCAACGCCAGCAGTCCGGCCACGCTCGGCCACGCGCCCAGTCGGTCGGGATACTCGCGACCAATCGTCGGGAGCAGGTCGGCTATCGTGCGGAATGGGTTGAGTGTCGACCACGTGTTGCCGAGCAGGTAGGTCGAGGCGACGTAACCGCCCCACCACGCCACCCAGACGAAGACGACCGCAAAGTTACGGAGTGCGGTTGGGGGGCCGGTGTAGCCCACGTAGATGGTGAGCGCCAGCAGGCCAAGCCCGGTCAGTCGACCAGCGAGCGTGATGAGCCGGCCCGGCGCGGGGAGCCTGCCGCCCCACTCGTGAAACGAACGGATAAATACCCGGTCGGTAACGAAGGAGGCCAAGAGGAACGACGCCCCAACTGCGCCGCCGCCGGTGGCCAGAAACAGCCACGTCGGGACGGTGACTGTCGTTGCTCCGGCCGCTCTGAGTCCGGCGGCGTGAGCGAGTACGGTCTCGCTTGCCGCGAGGACTATCAGTATTGCTGTGACGAATCCGAAGCCAGCCCACCCGAGCCGTCGACGGTCCATTGACGGCGATTGGGTGAGCCGATAGGAGTAGCTTGCGACTCGGCGTCTCGACTGCCGTTCACCCCCGGCGACGGTTGGGAGGATTTTTAGTCACAGGGTCGAAACTGACCCCTATGAGTACCGAAACGGAGGAGGGACACGACGACCATCACCATCATCTCCCGGCGGTCGAAGACTGGCCGCGCGGCTTCGGTGAGGCGAGTTGGTGGCCGTTCGTGACGGCTATGGGTGGCGCAGGCATTTATATCGGTGTCGCACTCTGGATCGTCGCCGATCTCGTACATCCGCTGGCTGGCCCAGCGGTCGTCGCTGGCAGTGTCGGCCTGTTTCTGACGGGGATCTACGGCTGGCTCTACCACGCCTTCATCACGAAGTTCTGGACGCGAGACACCACCGAACACGGGATCTCATCGCTCCGTTGGGGGATGATCGCGTTTTTGGGATCGGAGCTGGCGACGTTCGGTGCCATTTTCGGCTACTACTTCTACTTCCGTGCGGGCAGCGGTGAGTGGACGCTTCCAGCCACAACGCCCGACCTCGTGAGTTCGCTGATTTTGGCAAACACCGCCATCTTGGTCGCCTCGTCGTTCACGCTCCACTGGGCCCACGTCGCCATCCGGAGCGATGACCGAACCAACTTCCTCCGCGGGATGGGCCTGACCCTCCTGTTGGGCGTGGTCTTCCTCGGCGGCCAGGCACTGGAGTACTTCGAGTTCATCATTCACGAGGGCTTTACCCTCTCGGAGGGAATCTACGGCTCGGCGTTCTTCGGGCTGACCGGTCTCCACGGTCTTCACGTCATGCTCGGGGTCGTCTTCCTCAGCATCGTCTTCGTCCGTGGTCTCTACGGCCAGTACTCCGCCGAACGGCATCTCTCGGTGAGTACGGCCTCGATGTACTGGCACTTTGTCGACGTCGTCTGGATCTTCCTCGTCGTCGTCCTCTACCTCGGCACTGGCCAAGCGTAGCTCAGTCGACCACCGCTGTTTTCGGCTGTGTTCCGAGGCTCACAGAACAGCCGAGCGTCAGCTGTAGATTTCGTCCAAACGGGCCACAGTCGACTGCCGGGAAACCCCTGTGGCTGGAACTATCGAGTGGCAGCCCAGCCACCCGACCGATGGCGGTCCTCAAAACTCGGTTCGGAGCGTGCGACCGTCAGGTAGAGCCCTCTCGAAGCGTGTCGTCAGCTAGCTCGAACCACTCCGTGGCGAGTTTGAGGAACTCTTGATCGGTTCGGTCTTCAGGAGGAGCGGATGTCGGATCTTCGAGTTGTTCTGTAACGGTTCGAAACTCGTTGCGAGCGAGTTGGAGCTCCGTCTGTGATCGGGAGTTGCGTTGCTGTGGCCCCCCGATGTTTACCAACCCGGTAAACATCCGGTCGACCAACTCGATCTGCCACGCCTGTTGGTCGTACTTTGTTTGGATCTCGTCCATGTATAGTTCCTTCTCAGCCAGCTCCTCGCCGAGAGCTTCGTAGTCGGCTTTGAGACTGGCCAACTGGGACGGTCGACGGGAGTAGGTTGGCTCGGCGCTGACAGGCTTGATGCGAGTATAGACAAGGTAAATATACCGCTGGATTCGGGCCAGATCGGGGATCAGCTCGTCGTATGTCCGATACTCCCGCACTGTGGCTTCCTGTTGTGCAGTCGTTGCTAACTCGCGTGTCTCCTGCCAGAGGATGTCGGAGGCGGTTTCGAGGTATTCCCGGGCGTTGTTGTATTCGATCTCGGTACTCGGAAAGACATCAAGAAGCGTCTGGTCGCTACCCTCCGGGACGTACTCTTGGAGTGCGCGACGGTACTGCTGTTCGGCCGTCTCCAACGAGCGTTGGAACTCGATCTCGTCGGTCGACTGCTGTCTGTCGTCAGTCTGTTCCTCCGGATCGGGTTCGGGGTCGGACTGTGGCTCGTCAGCCTCTGGTTCCGACTCGTCGGCTGAAGACTCCGATTCCATATCGCCGGTCGACTGTGTCTCTGCGTTCGATTCGGGTGCTTCCGTTTCGTCGTCCTCAAAATAGCCGAGACATCCAGCAACGGCAACACTACTACCGACCGCGAGATACGTCCGACGGTTCATATACGGTAAGTAGATTACTCACATATAAGAATCAGTATTATTTTTGATTATTTACCACCAACAGAGGTAGCTCTTGGTTACTGGTTTGTGAGAAGTTTTGCGAGGGAAGAACGCTCCAAGAGCGGTCTTCCGCATCTTGCGGTGTGAGCCGCAACGATGCGAGGGGAGGGATTTGAACCCACGGACCTCTACAGGAGCGGAGCTTGAATCCGCCGCCGTTTCCGGGCTTGGCTACCCTCGCACACAGTGCCGTCTCTCCTGTGGAGTCCTCACCCGAACTGTGTGACGGGCGTTAATAAACATTTCACAGTCGACCGACCATCGCTACCGACGGTTGACCAGTCGGAATATAAATAGAGAGCGTAGTACGAGATAGCCGCCGTGACGACAGTCAAACGGCTGCTGTCAGGGCGCGTCGCCGCTGACCAGTCCCGAATCGGTAATCTTGAACGTCGCTTTCTCGCCTGCGGCTTTGGCCCGATGTTTTTCCAGTGTGGCCCGGCGGTTACCGCCGCGGAACCGGTCGAGCCGAACCACAACGCCGGTCCAGTGTTCGAGGGTATGGCCTCCCAACGCCCGCGTCTGGTCAGTGTCGGGATCAGAGTACACCTGATTCGTAATGACGACCGCGATATCGTGTTTTCGTGCCAGCGACAGCAGTTGGGTGACCTGTCGGGCGACTGCCCGCAGCGAGTCGCCGCCCTCGGCATCCTCGCCACGTTGGAGCCGGTAGAAGCCCGTGGCGCTATCGAGGACCATCAGGTCGACCTCTTCGGCGAACTCCGCGGCATCCCGGACGGCCTCCTGTTGTTCGTCGAAATCCACTGCGTCAGTGATGATGAGCCGTGAGGCGACGTGTTCGACCGGTTCCTCGGAGTTGGCCTCGATCAGTTGCTGGAATCGGTCGACCGAGAGACCCTCCGTGTCGATGTAGAGCGCTTTCCCGCCGTCAGTAGCGACACCCACCGCCGCCGACAGCGCGACGTTGGTTTTCCCCGCTGCTGGCGGCCCATAGAGCTGGGTAACCGTTCCCCGCTCGAAGCCGCCGCCCAACAGCGAATCGAGTGCCCCACAGCCGGTCGAAACTGGCTCGCTCACAGTCAGCAATTGACTGGTCAGCGCAAAAGCCCCTCGGTCTCCCGTGACAGCTGCTATCTCTCGGTCGGCGGTGAGTCTGACACTACCGAGCTGTCGACCGCAGCCGAGGATTCAGTCGACAGCGACTGATCGGTAGCTACTCGTGTGAGTCGCTTTACTGACTGGTTCCACGAGGGCCACACAGACTGATACGGCTTGCAAGCGACGGTGGATATATGGCCGAAGAAACACTGATCGAAGTCGAAGGATCGCACGACAGAGCAACGATTGCGTCGTACTTTCGGCAGTTCGCCGATGGGCTCGAAGCGGATGGCTCGGTCACGTTCAGCACCGGTGAGGACGAGGTGAGCCTGACTGTCCCCGAGACAGCCGAGTTTGAGATCGAAGTCGAGCGCGAGACCGAAGAGGAAGACGACGAAGCCGAGTACGAAATCGAGTTCGAAGTCGGCTGGTCGACCGACGAGGACGAAGAAGCCGAAGCAGCGATCCTCGAAATCGGCGGCGGAAGCAAAAGCGACACCGAGGGCCAACAGGAGACGATAGACGAGGCAGTCGACGAGGCCGAAGGTGGTCATGAAGCCGCAGCCAGTGACGAACGTGCGGCTCACGATGACGAGGGTGAAGCCGGCAGCGACGCGGAACTGGAGTCACCGGACCCACCCGACGGACGAAGCGAGGTCGACGCCGCCGAAGACGACGAAGGAAGTCGACTCACCGATACGGACACCGATTCCGACGAGGACCGTTAGGCGACCACTAACGCACCGACATCGGCAGTATACGCCAGTTACCAGTTCACCGATCAACGTCGACCGCAGTTTCTGCCCGCCGCATGATCTCGCTGATCGGTCGACCTGTTTCACTGGCGACGGCGGCGGCATCGTCGTACTCCGCGCTCACGTCGTAGACCTCGCCGTCGGTCGTGCTCGCTATTTTTACGTCGACCGTGTACTGTTCGCCAGCAACGGTGAGGTCGACGGTCTCGAACCGTCGTTCTGCGGTCCAGCGGTGGCCCGCACCGTGTTCGCGGATGCCGAGCGTCCCGGTTTCGAGCGCCAGTCGGTGGGCGATGCGCTCGGCGTCTTCGGGCTTGCAGATCACCTTCACGAGGTGGCCCGGTCGAGATTTCTTCATCGTCACGGGAAGAATCGATACATCGCGTGCGCCCGCGGCGGTCAGTGTTTCCTGCAAGCCGCCCAGTAGTTCCGGCGAGGCATCGTCGAGATTCGTTTCCAAGACCGTGATCGAATCGCGGCTCAGTCGACTCCTACCGTCGCCGACGGTCGCCCGGAGGACGTTGGGATGGGACTCAAAGGAGTGGTCACCGGCTCCATAGCCGGTTTCGTCGACCGAGAGCGCGGGGAGAGTGTCGACGCCCTCGGCGAGTTGGGCGAGAATCGCCGCGCCGGTCGGCGTGAGGAGTTCGGCCTCGATGGGACCGCCCTGAATCGACCAGTCGGCACGCTCGGCGATTTCGACCACCGCAGGACCGGGAATCGGGTAGGTGCCGTGACTCATTTCGCGGTGGCCGCCACCGACCGACAGCGGCGTGGTGACGATCCGGTCGACGTCCAGATCGTCGACGAGCAGTGCCACACCGACGATATCGGCGATGGCGTCGTCCGCGCCGACCTCGTGGAACTGGATGTCGTCGAGCGGCTCGCCGTGAACCGCGGCTTCGGCCTCGCCGAGCAGGCGAAACGCACCGAGCGCGTCGGCTTTGACCGATTCGGGGAGGTCCATGGAATCGACGATGTCGACGACCTCACGATAGCTTCGGTGGGGGCCGTGGCCTTCGGCGTGAGTGTGGTCGTGATCATGGCTGTGGCCGTGATCATGGTTGTGGCCGTGATCATGGCTGTGGTCGTGATCATCACCGTCGTCAGTATCACCGTGGCTGTGGGTGTGGCTCTCATCATGGCTCTCGTCATGAGTATGTCCTGTGTCGTGGCCGTGCTCGGCTGTCGCGCCGTCAGTCAGCAATACGTCGACGGTGGTCGCCGAAATCCCGTTTTTAATCGTCGAATCGACCGCATATCGGACGGAAAGTGCTGATTCGACCGGGTCGAGGGCAGTTGGATCCGCACCGACCGCCAGCAGCGCCCCGAGGAGCATATCCCCGCTGGCACCCAGTCGACCATCGAACGCAAGTGTTCGCATACCCGACAGACGTGCCTCCCGATGAAAAGTCCATCCGATTGGGTGAGTCCGAAACATCCGTTTTCTGGCAGTCTATCCCACGATCAGAGTTGGGACGAGATACTGTCTGCCGAGATTTCAAATATACACAGAAAATAATTGGTTACCAGTCGTATCGGGGGGCTTTTTTAACTCCTCTTGCCTAACTCCGCACATGAGAAACGCGAAAATCGTCTGTACGCTCGGCCCCGCATCGGATGACGCCGAAACCATCCGGTCGCTTGCCGACGCCGGGATGTCCGTTGCTCGTCTCAATGCTAGCCACGGTTCGACAGATCACCGTCGCACGGTCATCGACCGGGTACGGGACGTCGACGACGAACTGACAGAGCCACTGGCGGTCATGGTCGACCTCAAAGGCCCCGAGGTCCGAACCGCAGAGATCGACGAGCCGGTCATGCTCGAAACCGGCTCCGAAGTCGTCTTCGCCAAGGGCGACACCTCGACACCCGAGTTCGTCGGGCTCACCGTTTCGATCACCGAATGCGAACCCGGCGACACGATCCTCCTCGACGACGGCCGGATCGAGGCCCACGTCCGACGCGTCGACGGCGAGGAGGTCGTCGCCGAGATCATCTCCGGCGGCAAACTCCAGAGCCGTAAAGGCGTCAACATCCCCGGCGTCGACCTCGATATCGAACTCATCACCGAGGGCGACGAACGGGAACTCGAACTCGCCGCCGACAAGCAGGCCGATTTCGTCGCGGCCTCGTTCGTCCGCGACGGCGAGGACGTCTACAAAATCATCGACAAACTCGAAGAGTTCGGTGATGCGGATATCCCCGTGATTGCGAAAATCGAGCGTGCCGGTGCCGTCGAGAACCTCGATTCGATCATCAGCGCCGCCGACGGCGTGATGGTCGCCCGCGGCGATCTGGGTGTCGAGTGTCCGCTCGAAGACGTCCCAGTCGTCCAGAAACGCATTATCAAGAAGTGTGTCGACGCCGGTGTCCCGGTTATCACCGCCACCGAGATGCTGGAATCGATGATCCATTCGCGTCGACCAACGCGCGCGGAGGCCTCCGACGTGGCCAACGCCGTCCTCGACGGCACCGACGCAGTGATGCTCTCCGGCGAGACTGCCATCGGCGACCACCCTGTACGGGTTGTCGAAACGATGGCCGACATCGTCAACGGCGTCGAGGAAACCGACGAGTACGCCGAGAGCGTCGAACAGCGCGTCCCGAGTGCCAAAGACCAGTCACGAACCGAAGCACTGGCTCGCTCGGCCCGCTATCTCGCCCGTGATATCGGTGCATCGGCAGTCGTCGCCGCCAGCGAATCGGGGTATACGGCCCGCAAGACAGCCAAATTCCGACCACAGGTCCCAATCGTCGCCACGACACCCAACGAGCGGGTTCGTCGACAGCTCGGACTCGTCTGGGGTGTCATTCCACGATCCCTCGAGTATCAAGAGAGTGTCGAGCATATCCTCGAAGGCAGCGTGCAGGCCGCCCTCGACGCCAATGCGGCCGAAAGTGGGGATACAGTGGTGGCCATCTCGGGGCTCGTTTCGAACATCGATCAGGCCCAGACGACCAATATGCTGAAGGTCCACGTCGCCGCCGAGCAGATCGCCAGCGGCAAACAGATCGTCGGCGGTCGCGTCGCTGGCCCACTCGTCCGACTGACAGATGGCGACCTCTCGGACGTTCCCGAGGGTGCGATCCTCTCGCTGTCGACGGCGTTCGACGGCGAGTTCACAGGTGATATCGAGAAGATCGGCGGCATCGTCGACGCCCGCGAAGGGATGACCGGCTACCCGGCTGTGATCGCCCGCGAACTCGGGATTCCGATGCTCAGCGGTGCGATCGTCCCCGACCGGATCGCCGAGGGACAGACACTCAGCATCGACGCCGAACGCGGTGTCGTCTTCGAGGGGAACGTCCTCCGAACCCCCAGACGCTAAGCCTATCCGTTCGGCGACCCTGTTGCGGGTATGAGTCAGGGTCCGACAGCAGAACCCGAGTCCGAACCTGCAGCCGAATCCGAGGACGGCGAGTGGCGCTTTAGCGTCGACGATGTTGGCCCTGAGGCCGACCCCGAACCACCGGAGCCCGAACCGGTAGAACCCGAATCGATCTCGCTGGAACACGCCGTTTTCGTCGGTCTCGGAATCATGTTGACCGTTGGGATCATCCTCACGGGGCTGTAGCCAGTGGTCGACACTGTAACATTAAACACGTCGAACACATAGGGTAGCTATGGCACTCCTGCTCCAGTTGGAGATTGTGGGCCCGGAGACGTTGCCGCTACTGCTGATTACGGCTGGGCTCCTGATCTCGTTGGCCGAAGCACTCGCTCCCGGTGCGAACTTCATCGTCGTTGGGATCGGTCTACTCGGAGCTGGACTCACTGGGCTCCTATTGAGCCCGTTTTTCGCGGCTGGTCCCTTCCTGCTTGGTATTCTTACCCTACTGTTCGGCTCTATCGCGTTCTACCTCTACCACGAGTTCGATTTCTACGGCGGGAAGGGCCAACAACAGACCAGCGACTCCGCCGCACTCCAAGGCAAGACCGGCCGGGTCACCGAGCGTGTCACCCCCACAGGTGGGCAGGTCAAACTCCAAGGTGGCGGGTTCAACCCCTATTACTCGGCCCGCTCGATGGACAACGAAATCCCGGAAGGCACCGACGTAATGGTCATCGACCCCGGCGGTGGCAACGTCGTCACCGTCGAGGCGCTGTCGATTATCGAAGACGACATCGACCGCCAACTCGCGGCTGGGCGCGACGATTCGGACACCCCTGTAGAGCCACCCGAACAGGACGAAACGGCCGCCACCGAGTATCTCGAAAAACGAATCGGCGATGAGGGTGTCGACGAGTCGGAACGCGACCCAGAGTACGAACAGTAACTGAGGCCGAACCCGGTCGACGATCCGTTTATTTCTCCCAAGATCTGTCGGTAGTACGTAATGAAGCCAACGCTTATGAGCCTGTCAGTCCAAGAACCAACATGGACTCACTCGTACTCCAACTGGGGGCACTGACGGTCAGTGCGGTCGGGTTGCTGTTCCTGTTTTTTATCATCATCGTCATCTGGCAGACCGTCGAAATCGTCGACGCATACGAGAAGAAGGCCCTCACCGTCTTTGGTGAGTACCGGAAACTGCTCGAACCGGGGTTCAACATCATCCCGCCGTTCGTCTCCCGGACCTACGCCTTCGATATGCGGACCCAGACACTCGACGTCCCACGCCAAGAAGCGATCACCCGGGACAACTCGCCGGTAACCGCCGACGCGGTCGTCTACATCAAGGTCATGGATGCCAAGAAGGCGTTTTTGGAGGTCGACGACTACAAGAAGGCCGTCTCTAACCTCGCCCAGACCACGCTCCGGGCCGTGCTCGGCGACATGGAACTCGACGACACGCTCAACAAACGCCAAGAAATCAACGCAAAAATCAGAACCGAACTGGACGAACCCACCGACGAGTGGGGGATTCGCGTCGAGAGCGTCGAGGTCCGTGAGGTCAACCCATCGAAGGAGGTCCAGCAGGCCATGGAGCAGCAGACCTCCGCCGAGCGTCGACGCCGAGCGATGATCCTCGAAGCACAGGGTGAACGCCGCTCCGCCGTCGAGACCGCAGAGGGTGACAAACAGAGCGACATCATCCGCGCCCAAGGTGAAAAACAGAGCCAGATCCTCGAAGCACAGGGTGATGCGATTTCGACCGTCCTGCGAGCCAAATCCGCCGAGGCGATGGGCGAACGCGCAATCATCGAACGCGGCATGGAGAGCCTCGAACGCATCGGGCAGGGCGAGTCCTCAACGTTCATCCTGCCGCAGGAACTCACCTCGCTGGTGGGTCGCTACGGCAAACAGCTCACCGGCAGCGATATTCAGGAGTCCGAAGGCCTCGAAGGCAAGGAGTTCGACGCCGAAACCCGGAAGATGCTCGGGCTCGACGACATCGACGAGATCCTCGGTGAGATCGATCAGGCCGCTGAGATGGATATCGAACAGCTCGAACAGGAGGCCGAACAGGTCAAGACCGGCGATACGAGTATCAAAAGTCCCAATGAAGTGATCGACGAAGCCGACGAGGAACTTGAGGAGGAGGCACTCACTGAATCCGAGACCTCACCCGACGGCGGTGCCTCGTTCGAACGCGAGACCGAAACTGAACAGTAACTGGATCGTCAGCGATCGTGTCCGGCAACAATCCAGTTCAAAATGAACGTAATTGGGCTAGTAAACGGTGCCTACCATCCGTTTACAACGAATTAGGGTCGAAGTACTTTTATTACTGATACCCCCAACGAACGATAGATGACCGATCCAGTCGACGAACGGAAACGAACGACGCTCCGGCGATTTGCCGCCCTCGGAGCCTCGGCCCCGTTCGTCGGCATTGCCAGTGGAGACGACCCAGATGAGGAGGAGTCCAGAAGCGAGGTACCGAATGCGATCCGTGGCTATCTGTCGACAACGCCCGGGGCGCACTTTTCGAAGCTCCGCGACGACCTCCAGCTCGGCACTGGTGAGACACAGCACCACCTTCGGGCGCTCATCGAAGCCGAGGCAATCGACTCCCGACGCGATGGCGAGTACCGTCGGTTCTTCCCGGCCGGGCGGTTTTCGAACTTCGAGCAGGTCACGTTGGGCTATCTCCGCCGCGAAACGCCACGCGGCATGCTGATCGAACTGCTCGAATCACCCGCCGAAACCGGGAGCGAGCTGGCCGACCGGCTGTCGGTATCGCGGGCGACAGTGAGTAATTATGCTGGAGAGTTAGAGGAGATCGGACTGCTCGACCGGTCGGATCGCTACGTCGTCGAGCGGCCGGAAACAGTGTTGACCCTCCTAGTTCGGTATGCGGATTCGTTCGGCCCGGATGCAGTGGCGTTCGCATCCAGCGCCGACGAACTCATTCGAGTCGACCGTTCGTAGCTCGGTGCCGCGACTATTCTAACTCTGTCTCGGGTGACTCCGAGAGGTCGACGTCGGCTTCGGAGGCGTCGGTCACCATCTCGCGTGGGATCACGTCGAGACAGGCGACCTGATCGCCGCTTTCGAGCTCCATCACGATGACGCCCATCGTGTTGCGGCCGACAATCGAGATCCCTTCGACGGGGGTCCGCATGATCTGGCCGGTCTGGCTCATGACGACTAGATGGTCGCCCGGCCCGACGGTCTCCATCGCACAAACCTGCCCGTTTCGGTCGTTCGTTTTGATGTCGATCAGCCCCTTGCCGTTTCGGGATTGGACGCGGTACTCCTCGATGTCAGAGCGCTTGCCGTAGCCGTTTTCAGTGACAGTGAGTACCCAGCTATGACGTTCGGTGTCGACACCAGCGACACCGGCAACTGTATCCTTGCCTTGTAGGTCGACGCCCCGAACCCCGCGGGCACTCCGGCCCATCGCTCGCACGTCATCCTCGTCGAACCGGATCGACATCCCGTCGGCGGTGGCGACGACCAGCGTACGGTCGCCGTCGGTGACCTCGACGTCGACCAGTTGGTCGCCGTCTTCGAGTCGGACCGCGCGGATTCCGGTCGAGTTGATGTTCTGGAACTCGTCGACGGAGGTGCGCTTGATGTAGCCGTCACGCGTTACCATCGTCAGGTATCGTGTGCCGTCGATCTCGTCGGATGCGATGTCGTCCATGTTGACGACCGCGGTTAGCTCCTCGCCGCTGTCGAGATCCAGCAAGTTGACTGCCGACTTGCCGCGGGCAGTACGGCTCATCTCGGGGATCTGGAACCCGCGCAAGGTGTAGATCTGGCCCTGATTACTGAAACAGAGCAGGTAGTCGTGGCTGTTGGCCACGAACACAGACGACACCGAATCGCCCTCCTTGAGATCCGTGCCGATGATCCCCTTGCCGCCGCGGTTTTGGGCCGAAAAGGTCGACAGCGGCATCCGCTTGATGTAGTCCTCGTTGGACATGACGACGACCGAATCCTCCTCGGGGATGAGGTCCTCGTGGGCGACGGTGCCGGTGTCTTCGATGATCGAGGTCCGGCGGTCGTCGTCGTACTCGTCCATTATGTCGAGGAGTTCCTCTTCGATAACGCCCAGTAGCTCCGACTCGTTGGTGAGGATCTCTTCGAGTCGCTCGATTCTCGCCTGGACCTCCTCGTACTCGTCTTCGATCTCTTGGGCTTCCATCGAGGTCAGCGAGCCAAGTTGCATCGCCACGATGTGGTCGACTTGGGACTCCGAGAAGTCGAACTGCTCGCGGAGGGCGGCTTTGGCCCCATCGCGGTCCTCGGCGTCTTGGATCGTCTCGATGACGTCGTCGACGTTGTTGAGCGCGGTCAGTCGGCCCTTCAGAATGTGGGCGCGATCTTCGGCCTCGTCAAGCTCGAACTCCGAGCGCCGCCGGACGACATCGCGGCGGTGTTCGAGATAGTGGTGGATCGTCTCACGGAGTGTGAGCACCTGTGGCGACCCGTCGACCAACGCGAGATTGATCACGCCAAATGTTCGTTCGAGGTGACTTTCGAGCAGTTGGTTTTTGACGACGTCGACCATCGCATCCCGCTTGAGTTCGATGACGACACGCATTCCATCGCGGTCGGACTCGTCGCGGAGATCGCGGATGCCCTCTAACTTGCCCTCGTTGACATCGTCGGCGATGCGTTCGACGAGCCGTGATTTGTTCTCTTGGAACGGGAGTTCGTTGATCACGATCCGGCCTTCTTCCTCGTAGGTTTCGAACTCGGCGCGGATCCGAACGCGGCCGCGGCCCGTCTTGTAGGCGCTGTGAATCCCCGCTCGACCGACGATGTTTGCACCCGTCGGGAAATCCGGTCCCTTGACGTGGTCCATCAGATCCTCGACCGTGCAGTCTGGGTTATTGATCAGGTGGACCGTTGCGTCGATCACCTCGCCGAGATTGTGGGGCGGGATGTTGGTCGACATCCCGACGGCGATCCCCGACGAGCCATTGACCAGCAAGTTGGGGAACGCCGACGGGAGGACATCCGGCTCTTCGAGGCGGTCGTCGTAGTTCGCTTTGAAGTCGACCGTGTCGGCGTCGATGTCTTCGAGCAGTTCCTCGGCAATCGGGGCCATCCGGGCCTCCGTGTAGCGCATCGCGGCCGGTGGATCGCCGTCGACCGAACCGAAGTTACCTTGGCCGTCGACGAGCGGGTAGCGCATCGAGAAGTCTTGGGCCATCCGCGCGAGGGTATCATAAATCGCGCTGTCACCGTGAGGGTGGTAGTCACCCATCGTCTCACCGACGATGGAGGAACTCTTCCGGTGAGCCGATCCCGAGGAAACGCCTGCCTCGTGCATGGCGTACAGAATCCGACGGTGGACCGGTTTGAGGCCATCACGGACGTCGGGTAGTGCGCGTCCGGCGATGACAGACATGGCGTAGTCGATATACGACTGCTCCATCTCGTCTTCGATCCGGGCGGTTTCGATTCTGGCGGCTTCTACGTCTGGTTCGTCGGGTAAATCTGCGCTCATATATACTCCGTTAGATGTCGACCCATTCGGCTTCGGTCGCGTGTTCTTTGATAAACTGTTTCCGCGGTTCAACCGCATCGCCCATCAGCACCGAAAACATTCGGTCGGCCGCGGCGGCATCCTCGATGGTAATCCGCTTGAGAATTCGGTTCTCGGGATCCATCGTTGTCTCCCACAACTGGTCAGGATTCATCTCGCCGAGTCCCTTGAACCGCTGGACCTGCGTGGGGTTGCCATTGCATTTCTCCTCGATGATCCGGTCGCGGTCTTCCTCAGTCATCGCATCGTAGGTGTTTCCGCGGTACCGCACTCGGTAGAGGGGTGGTTGGGCCGCATAGACGTAGCCCGCCTCAAGCAGGGGCTTCATGTGGCGGTACAAGAGGGTCAATAGGAGTGTTCTGATGTGAGCGCCGTCGACGTCGGCGTCGGTCATAATGATGATCTTCTGATACCGAGCCTCGTCGATGTCGAACTCCTCGCCGATACCGGCCCCAATCGCGGTGATCAGCGCACGAATCTCGGTGTTTTCGAGGATTCGATCAAGCCGGTGTTTCTCGACGTTGAGGATCTTCCCCTTCAATGGCAAAATTGCCTGATTGTGTCGGTCTCGGCCCTGTTTGGCCGAGCCACCTGCCGAATCACCCTCGACGACGAACAGTTCGCTGTCGGCCGGGTCACGGGTCTGGCAGTCGGCGAGTTTGCCCGGGAGTGCGGTCGACTCCAGGGCACTCTTGCGCCGCGTCAACTCCTCGGCCTTTTTCGCTGCCTTGCGTGCGCGGGCGGCCTCGGCGGCCTTGCTGACGACCGCTTTTCCGGTGTCGGGGTTCTCTTCGAGATAGGTTCGGAGGTGCTGGTGGGTCGCGCTTTCGACGATCCCCCGAACTTCGCTGTTGCCGAGTTTGGTCTTGGTTTGGCCCTCGAACTGCGGGTCAGGATGTTTGACCGAAATAACCGCGGTTAGGCCCTCCCTAACGTCCTCGCCCTTGAGGTTCTCGTCGAGATCGTTGGTGAGTCCGTGTTCGTTAGCATAATCGTTGATGACGCGGGTGAGTGCGGTTTTGAACCCGGTGAGATGGGTGCCACCCTCGCGCGTATTGATGTTGTTGGCGAAGGCGTGGACCGACCCCTGTAGCTCTTCGGTCGCCTGAATAGCGATTTCGACCTGAATATTTTGGTCTTCGTCCTCGAAGTAGATGACTTCCTGGTGGATCGGGGTTCGAGTTTCGTTAAGATACCGGACGAACTCCTTGATACCGCCCTCGTAGCGGAACTGTTCGCTTTCGTCGGAGCGTTCATCGGTCAGATTGATTGCGACCCCGGAGTTGAGGAAGGCCAGCTCCCGAAGCCGGTTGGCTAGCGTCGAGTAGGTGAAATCAGTCGTCTCGAAGATGTCGTCGTCAGGCCAAAATCGGATCGTCGTGCCGGTTTCTTCGCCCTCGTCCATCGGTCGAACCTTCTCGAAGGCGTCGACCTCGGGTTCGCCGTGATCAAAGCGGTGCTGCCACACATGGCCATCGCGTTTGACCTCGACTTCCAGCCATTTCGACAGCGCGTTGACGACCGAAACGCCAACACCGTGGAGGCCGCCCGAAACTTGGTAGGATTTGTTGTCGAACTTCCCGCCGGCGTGGAGGACGGTCATGATGACTTCGAGGGCGGGGCGGTCGTACTGCTCGTGGACGTCGACCGGGATCCCCCGGCCGTCGTCGGAGACCGACACCGAGTCGTCGTCGTGAATCGTCACGTCGATGTGGTCACAGTAGCCGGCCAGCGCCTCGTCAATCGAGTTGTCGACGACCTCGTAGACGAGATGGTGGAGCCCGCGACCGTCCGTCGAGCCGATATACATCGCCGGACGCTTCCGGACGGCCTGGAGGCCTTCGAGAACCTGAATCTGTCCGGCCCCGTATTCGTTTTCGCCTGACATAGAACTAGTTTCGTCTAGTTGTTCCCCCGGCATAAAGCCCTCGCACGCGCGGGCGAAACAACTGTGAATTGGTTTGTATGGTGTGTGAGGTTCTTACATGGTGTCTGACGGGAGCTACTCCACACTGCCACTCCGGTGTCGGCGGGTTTCGTGTTGCCATGCCGAACAGGTTTTAATGGCTCCACGGAAACCATGGTGTATAGAATGACGTCATTCCAGGCAGAACTCGGTGCCGACGAGGGGATCGCCGAAGAGCTGGCCAAAGGCCAGCGAGAGATCTCTATCGCCGAGTTCTTCGAGAAGAACAAGCACATGCTCGGCTTCGACTCGGGGGCTCGCGGGCTTGTCACCGCGGTCAAAGAGGCCGTCGACAATGCCCTCGATGCCACCGAGGAGGCGGGGTTTCGACCCGACATCTACGTCGAAATCACCGAAGTCGGTGACTACTACAAACTCATCATCGAAGACAACGGGCCGGGCATCACGAAAGAACAGCTTCCCAAAGTGTTCGGAAAACTCCTCTACGGCTCTCGGTTTCACGCCCGCGAACAGTCCCGCGGCCAGCAGGGAATCGGGATCTCCGCGGCGGTGCTCTACTCCCAACTCACGAGCGGAAAGCCAGCCAAGATCACGAGCCGAACCCAAGAGGCCGGTCAAGCCGAATACTTCGAGCTGATCATCGATACCGATACGAACGAGCCGGAGATCAGGGAATCAAAAACGACGACATGGGACCGAACCCACGGCACGCGGATCGAACTAGAGATGGAGGCCAATATGCGGGCCCGCCAGCAGCTTCATACCTACATCAAAAATACCGCGGTCGTCAACCCCCACGCGCGGATCGAACTTCGGGAGCCGGGGCTTGATGAACCCCTGAAATTCGAGCGCGGAACCGATAAGCTCCCGGCCGAAACCAGCGAGATTCGACCCCACCCTCACGGGGTCGAACTCGGGACGCTCCTGAAAATGCTTGCAGCGACCGAATCCTACTCGATTTCGGGCTTTCTGCAGGAGGAGTTCACCCGCGTCGGGAAGAAAACCGCCAGCAAAGTGCTCGATGCGTTCCGAGATCGCCACTACGGCCGGGAGGTCTCGTGGCCAACACCCACCCTTAACGTCGACATCACTGCCGCGATCACCGAGGCCGTCTCAAACAAGGGTGCAGACGCCACCGAATCGTTCGCTGGCGAGATCCAGTCAGTCCTCCAGAGCCGCGAGCGAACCGCCCACTTCGAGTTGGTTGAGATCGTCGACAACGTCGCCGAGAGCGTCGAAGACGAGACGGGTCGCACCTTTGGGTCGACGGTCAGAGGGAAGGCCGTCGACGCCGTCTGGGCCGAACTGACCGCCTTCGAGACCGATGCGGATGAAGACGGAGACGGTCGAGACCACCTCACGCCAGCGATCTACACGCTGATCGACGAGGCGACAAGCACCCGGAAGGACGATGCGACGATTCAGGCGCTCGCCGAGCGAATTGCGCGTCGACTCGCAAATAGCGATGGCGATCAGTTCCGATTTACACACGACGAACTCACGCGCCTCGTCGAGGAAGCTGCTGACGCGACCGTCGAGTACGACGACGTGACCGTCGGCGACACTGCCCGCGAGAACATTCTGGACTCCCTCTGGGAGATCTCCCGAACCGTCCCCGACGACGCCCCGAAAATTCGAGAGATCGCCGACAGCCGCGACACGTCCAGCGAACTGCTGGAGGCGATGCGGGAGACCAACATTCTCGCACCGCCAACTGACTGCCTGTCGCCGATCACGGCCGAGCTTGTCGAAGCTGGGCTGAAAAAGGAGTACGATGCCGACTTCTATGCCGCCGCGACGCGCGACGCGGACGTCCACGGCGGCGACCCCTTCATCGTCGAGGCCGGGATCGCCTACGGCGGCGAACTCAAAGCCGAAGGCGGCGTCGACCTCCTCCGATTTGCCAACCGTGTTCCGCTGGTCTACCAGCAGGGCGCGTGTGCGATCACCGACGTAGTCAAGGGAATCGGCTGGCGGAACTACAATCTCGACCAACCCGGCGGCAGCGGGATGCCGAACGGCCCGGCAGTGCTCATGGTCCACGTCGCCTCGACCAACGTGCCGTTCACCAGCGAGTCGAAGGACGCGCTGGCCAACATTCCAGCCATCGAAGACGAAATCGAGTTGGCGATTCGAGAGGCCGCCCGCGAACTCAAATCCTATCTGAACAAGCGGCAGTCGCTTCAAAAACGACAGGAGAAACAGGACGTCCTCAGTCGGATTCTGCCGGAGATGGCCGACAAAGTCGCCGAGGTGACGGGGCGACCACGACCCAACATCGAGGGCGCGATGGGCAAAATCATGAACAATCTCTGTATCGACCGCGAAATCAAGGACGGAACGGTGACGCTAACGGTCGAAAACTTCTCCGACCGGAGCGAAAGCCCCGAGATCACCGAGATCGTGACCGTCGAGCCACAGGATCTCAACGGCGACGGGAGTGTGGTCGACCTCGACGGCGAATGGTACGTCCAGTGGTCGCCATCGGTGTCGGCCGGTGAGGAGGCCGAACTGAAATACACAATCGATGAGACGGCCGATTTCGACATCACTGTCGAGGGGATCGAAGACGAGAAACTGACGCTGAACGCCTAACTTGAGGTGTATATAAATGAGTAAACGAACCAACGAAGCCCGAGCCAGAGAACAGCTCATCGACCTTGCCGAGGAGTTCTACGACCAGTTCGCCGGCGGCCAGATCCCAGAGATGACGCTGCCGACGCGAACCAAGAGCAACATCGAGTACGACCCCGACTCCGGGGTTTGGGTGTATGGAGATCGGACGTCGACGCGGTCGGCGAACTCGGTGCGTGGCGCTCGAAAGCTGCTGAAGGCGGTGTACACCATCGAGTTCCTCGACCAGCAGTTGGCAGAGGATCGCTCGTCGACGCTGCGAGAACTCTACTACCTCTCCGAATCGTGGGACAACAATGAGGCCCACTTCTCGGATCAAGACGAGTCGAACCAGATGATCGAGGATTTGGAGATCGTCTCGGATGTGACCCGCGAGGACTTCCACATGCGGCCCGAGGAGTCCGGCGCGACCCTGATGGGGCCGCTTGAGATCCGCGAGCAAACGCGCAGAGGAGAACGGGAGATCCACTGCCAGCAAGACGTTGGCGAGGGAGGCTACCAGATCCCGAACAACCCCGACACCATCGAGTTCCTCGACAACGACATCGATTTCGTCCTCTGTGTGGAGACCGGTGGGATGCGCGACCGGCTCATCGAGAATGGGTTTGACGACGACTACAACTGTCTGGTCGTCCACCTCAAAGGTCAGCCTGCCCGCGCTACCCGGCGGATCATCAAACGACTCCACGACGAACTCGATCTTCCAGTGACGGTGTTCTGTGACGGCGACCCGTGGTCCTACCGGATCTACGGTTCAGTTGCATATGGCTCGATCAAATCCGCCCACCTCTCGGAGTATCTTGCGACGCCGGAGGCCGACTACATCGGGATTCAGCCCCAAGATATCGTCGACTACGATCTGCCGACCGATCCGCTGGCCGATTCGGATATCAATGCGTTGGAGTCGGAACTGACCGACCCGCGCTACCAGACTGACTACTGGGAAGAACAGATCGAACTCCAACTCGAAATCGGGAAAAAGGCCGAACAGCAGGCGCTGGCGGCCCGCGGGCTGGACTTCGTTACAGACACGTATCTGCCAGAGCGACTCGACGCGATGGACGTTATTTAATCAGACTCAGTCGGCAGCACCCGGCGTCGGTGGCCGAACTTGACAGCTAGCCGCCGACTCGATGCGAACTTCGATGTCGTCAGTACCTTCGACGGTGACAGTGAGCCCATCGTAGCCGAAGGTGACAGTGGGAGTCGTCTGCTGGCTCGCAGCGGCTGTCGAAAGCGTGCGTTCGAGGGCTTCAATGTCGATAACGTCGCCGACCGGTGGGGAGAGTTCCGTTGGATCAACACCCTGCTTGTCGGCAATCTGTTGGGGGAGACGGACACTGAGTGGTGGCTCGGAGGACATACTGGATCGGCGGGAGAGTCACAGATAAATATATGTCAGACATCTGTATGTCATACTCGGCCACAGTGATAGTCAGTGGCAATCCGACCCGGAGCCGTTTGCTCTCGGACGTTGTCGACGCTACCGAGCCGTTGTGATCGGACTGGTTCGACGCACTCACCAGTCGACCGAGTCGGCGCGTAGGTCGGCTCCAGAACGGAGGGTGTCAAAGACCTCGAATCCGGGTACGATTACGACGCCGCGTAGTATGCCGGTGATCGTATTTCTGAGAGCAACTGTACAAGATTCGTGAAAAGTCCAGATACTGCGCCAAGCCCAACGCTACCGATGAATCGTGACCTCGACGACGTCGACCGGAGTGTCTTCACGACCAGCGACCGTGAGCTCAAATATCACTCAGTTAATCACAAAAAATCATACGGTAAAAATGCCTACATATTATTAGGTTATCGCCACTTATCCCGGATAGGGAGTAGTCGCTGGCACGAAGGTCCCATCTCCTCGTGCAGCGAATTCGGCCCCCCAAGTCTCCCTGTTACACAGCCCCCACTAGCGACCTGTCGTTCCGGATGGGATACGGCGTCAGGATCACAAACACGGCAGAGGCACCCTCTTCCCACCCCCATTGTCCATCTGTGTCCCCGCTGATGGCTTTGAGTCCCTCCCGGTCGTGACAACAGTTCCGTCCGATACCCTCGGTCGACGTTTTCTCACTGTCCGTTCGGCTAGGTGAATCGAGAGGCGAAAAGAGAAATCCACGTCGACAAGCTACGATCTCGCCGGTGGGTGCTCCCGACTGGTAGTCGACCTCTCGGTCCGGCCATCCAAACTCTCGAAGTCGAAATCGTCGAACTCGGGGGGAATCGTCCGCTCGGCAGCGTAGATGTAGAGGGCTGTTTTGGTGATCCCCTGGACGGTTTGGCCGACGAGATAGACGCCAACTGAGACGCCAACCGCGCCGAGAACCACAGTTGTGGTACCGACCGCAGGCACGAGCGAGAACAGTCCGACACCGACAGCGACCACGACACCCATTCCCACCAACCACAGGCCGAACTGGACGAGGCCGATGCCGAAGTTCGAACTCAGTGTCTCACCCCATGTCTCGCGGAACGTTCCGGCACTTTTCGAGAACAACTCACTCGGAGAGACGTCCTCGAAGACGATGACGGGGATAACAAAAAACGTGGTAATCGTCCAGCCGAGTGCAAAGAACCCCGCGACGAGTCGCGTGAGCATTGAATCCGAGCGTTCAAGCGACCGCAAGATTACGCCGACGACTGCTGAGATCACCGACCAGACCGCAATCTCCGTCTTCCGTTCCCACGCAGCAGCCATCCCCCACGCAGCGTCGGCTCCCGGCCGTGGAACACGTCGTCGACCGACGAGACGAGCGCGGCCGTAAAAAATGAGGCCAGAAACGTCGTCACGAAGTAGAACACGAACAACGCGAGATACTCCAGCCCGCCGCCGATGAGCGAGCCGACGAAGACGGTGAGATACAGTCCGACACCGAACGCCAGCGTCCCAACGGCACTCAACAGCGGAAACAGCATGAGATTCGGGTGGGTACGGAGGACAGACAGACTGTCACGAGTAAGCGTGAGTCCGGTTCGGAACCGCTGGACCAGTGGCATACACGATACTGCTTCTGTTGACTGATAAATATACGCTGCCGTGACTGTCTCCGCAGGTGTCGACCGGTTAGCCACCGAGTCCGGCTGCAACCAGCAGGACACCGATCCCGACCAGCGCCGTCAGTGCGATCCAGTTGCGCGGTGTGTCGACGCCCTCAGGGAGTCGTCGATGCGTGAACAGATAGACGAAATAGATCCCAAGCGGTGAGAGTCGCAGGAGAGGATTTGTGTCCACCGCGAACACGAACACAAGGAGGACGGTGACGACAATCGTCGTCGCAGCGACTCCGGTTGCAACCAGCGTATCAGTCCAAGCGTCTTCGAGATCCATTGCGTGTACTCAGCGGTGGGTGTATAAAAAACGAGTTCGGAACCGAGCGCGTTAGGCTTCGTCTTCGATCTCTTCGGCGAGTTCGTCGGCGTCGAGATCGACGTCATCGAGGTCGACGTCTTCGAGGGCCTCTTCGACTTCCTCGCCGCCAGCACCGCCGAGACCACCCATGCCGCCCATACCGCCGAACATGCCGCCGCCGCTGCCGTCGAGGATCTCTTGGACGACGATGCGGTCGACACCGATTTTGGCGATGACTTCCTGAGCGATCTGGCCCTTGGACATCATCCACTGCTGGTTCATCGTCAGCTGTGGCGTAGACTCGATGTAGAGCGTCTCTTTCTCGACGGTCTGGGTTTCGAACTCGGGCTCGGCATCCTCGTCGTCGGAGTCGACGGGGACCTCCTCTTCGACTTCGTCGGTCTCGATCCAGATCGGCGGGGCGTGCTGGAGGTACATCCCAAGCAGGCCCTCGGCCTTGCCGACTACGTCGTCGACTTCTTCGAGGATCTCGTACTCGTATTCGAGCTCTTCGCCGGCCAGCGGGTGGTTGAAGTTGACCCGTGCGCGGCCGCCGATAATGGTCTCGATGTGGCCCTGTTCGTTGTCGATCTGGACGTTCGCGCCGGGGTAGCGGTCGTCCTCGTCGATTTTCTGGGCGCTGATCGTTTTGACCTGGTCGGGGTCGTACTCGCCGAAGGCTTCCTCCGCGGAGATGACGACCGATCCCTCGTCGCCGACCTCGCCGCCGATCAGGGCCTCGTCGACGGATTCGAAGACGTGGCCTTCACCGATGATGATCGTTCGTGGCGAGAACTCGTGTTCCTCGGTATCAATTCCTGCCTCTTCGGCGACTTCGAGGATCGTTGTGTCGACGACATCGTCGTCCTCGGTGGTGCGGAGGGTGTAGTCGAGCTTGACGAAATCGCCATTCTGGAACCCTGTCTCGGTCTCCGATGCAGCGTCTGCAGACTCATCAGCGTCAGCGGCAGCGTCCGCTTCGGCCTGTTCGTCACTCATACTCCGAACAACTGGTGATGCACCCTTAAGAAGCACGGTTCGCGGCGGCCAACCCACAGAAGCTTTCGGGAGACAGTGGGACAGTGAGGTATGTACGAAGTCGAACTCAAACTCCGAGCCGACCACGAGGACCTCCGCGAGAAACTCGGGGAACTGGGAGCCGACCACGTCGACAGCCGCACCCAGAACGACACCTACTACAATGCGCCCCACCGCGACTTTGCCGAAACCGACGAGGCGCTCCGTATTCGGCACGAAACGACCGAACACAGCGAAGCGGTTGCCAAAATAACTTATAAAGGTCCGTTGGTCGAGGCGGAATCGAAAACCCGCGAGGAACACGAGACGGTTGTCGTCGACGAGGAGGCCCTGTCGGGCATTCTCTCGGGACTCGGCTTCGAGCCAGCAGCACGAGTTGAAAAAGAACGGGAGTTCTACGAACTGGATGGCTACACGATCAGCCTCGACAGCGTAAGTGGTCTCGGCGAGTACATCGAAATTGAACAGGAAGCTACAGAGGACGATATCGAAGCGGTGCGTGAGGGCGCGGTCGACTTGCTGTCGGAACTCAGTCTAGATTCCAGCGAGCAGATCCGCACCTCCTATCTTGGACTCCTGCTCGAAAACGACATGTGAAATGCGCAGCAGTTATTTTATATCGTCCAGAGGTTTCCGCAAGTTATAGAATGTCGGCCTCCGAAGGGTCCAGTAATGAGTCGGAATATTCAGGTTAGCGAACTCGACCGGCGGGCGGTCGAGGATCAGTCGGTCGAAATCGTCGAGCGAAAGGGAATCGGGCATCCGGATTCGATCAGCGACGGGCTTGCCGAAAGCGTTTCTCGGGCACTCTCACAACTCTATTTGGATCGTGTCGGCAAAGTCCTCCACTACAACACCGACGAGACTCAGCTCGTCGCCGGGCGGGCCGCGCCCACCTTCGGTGGCGGCGAGGTCATCGAGCCGATGTATATTCTCATCGTCGGCCGAGCAACCAAACAGTACGACGGCGAGGAACTGCCAGTCAACGCGACCGCGTTAGCTGCGGCCCGCGAGTATCTCAACGAGACGATTCCCGAACTCGAATACGGTACCGACGTGATCGTCGACGTCAAACTCGGCGAAGGCTCCGGCGACTTGCAGGAGGTCTTCGGTGAGGACGGCGCAACCGTTCCGATGGCCAACGATACCTCCTTCGGTGTCGGTCACGCCCCCCTCACGGAGACCGAACAGATCGTTGCTACCGCCGAACAGGAGCTCAACACGACCTATGCCGACGAGCATCCCGAACTCGGCCCGGACGTGAAGATCATGGGGAAACGCGAGGGCGATCACATCAACATCACCGTCGCAGCGGCGATGATCGACGCCTACATCGACGATATCGATGCCTACGCTGCAGCGGTCGACAACGTCGAAGCCTACGTCACCGACCTCGCCGAGGATATCACCGACCGCGAAGTGAGCGTCGACGTCAACACGGCCGACGATCTCGACGACGGCTCGATCTATCTCACCGTCACCGGCACCTCCGCCGAGCAGGGCGACGACGGCTCGGTCGGCCGCGGCAACCGCGCCAACGGTCTCATCACGCCGAACCGACCGATGAGTATGGAGGCGACCTCCGGCAAAAACCCCGTCAACCACATCGGAAAGATCTACAATCTCCTCTCGACTGAGATCGCCGAGTCGGTCGTCGACGAGGTCGACGGCATCCGCGACCTGCAGGTTCGACTCCTGAGCCAGATCGGCAACCCAATCGATCAGCCACACGTGGCTGACGCCCAAGTGGTCACCGAAGACGGTATCGCCGTCGCCGATGTCGACAGCGAGATCCACGAAATCGTCGACCGCGAGTTGGCCGACGTGACCGACATCACCCGGAAAGTCATCGAAGGCGATATTTCAACGTTTTAAATATTTCAACTGAGTAGATGGTCGGCAGAAGCAGTATTCTTTTATTTACTGGTTCGTCTTTGTAGGTAGATGCGCCGCCGACTCAGCGCGGGGACGATTGCCGGTGTTGGCATCGCGACCGCCATCTTGACGCTCGTCTTTCTCGTCAACAGCCGGGCCACAAGCGAACTGGTTTTCGTGACAGACGTGGTCGTCCCACTGCTGTTTTCGGCCCTACTGGTCGGAGCCAGCTACTGGGCGCTGTCGGATCGGTCGGCCGACGCGGCGATGGTTCGGCTCGCACTGTGGTGTCTCGTCGGCCGTAGATGTTCTCGTTGGTAACAGTGTCCCCGCCGAGTTCGGCTCGCACTGTGGTGTCTCGTCGGCGGAGCCATCGTCGGTAGTTTCGAGTTTTTGACCCTCTACTCGCAGTTCGAAGGCGGTGTCGTCCTCCAACAGGAGCTCCAGCGGCTGAATGCAGGTGTTGCCCGCGGCGCGGTGATTGGTCTCGCCTTCGGCTTCTATGACGTTGAACGCCAGCGAACTAGACGCCGCGAACAGCAACTCGAACGCCAAGTCGAGCGGCTCGAAGAGTTCGCCTCCATCGTCTCACACGACCTGCGGAGTCCGCTAACGGTCGCTCGCGGCCGAATCGAACTCCTGAAAGCAAGCCATGATCTCGACGAGGAACACGTCTCCCAGATCGAGTTCGCCCACGAGCGGATGACCGAGATCATCGAGGACTCGCTGGCCCTCGCGCGAGGCGGTCATGAAGTCACCGACCCGGAGTCGGTCGACCTCGAATCGGTCGCCAACACAGCGTGGCAAACCGTGGGCACGTCGACGGCACGGTTGGTCGTCGACGGCGATGGCACCATCGAAGCCGACGAGGACCGACTCAAACGACTGTTTGAGAATCTGTTTCGGAATAGCGTGGAACACGGCACACCAGTCGACAACACGACTGACGACGGTGCCGAGGAAAGCGAGATCACGATCACAGTCGGCCAACTGGTCGACAACAGCGGCTTTTATATCGAAGACGACGGCGTGGGCGTGCCCGAGGCTGACCGAGAGTCGATGTTCGAGGCCGGCAACACCGGCTCCGGCTCCGGTAGTGGGCTCGGGTTGGCTATCGTCCGCCGTATTGCACAGGCCCACGGCTGGGAGGTCGATCTCCGGGAGGCGGAAACCGGCGGTGCGCGCTTCGAGTTCCGAACGTGAGGCGGGTTTGTCGGAAGGTTTCGGCTCGACCGCAGACGTCGGCGGTCGACAGTCGGCAGTCGAGCGGGGAACCGTCTCCAACAGACAGTATAAACCCAAACCGCTTTACTCGGCGACCGACTCGGTTCGGCCGTGACACAGGTCTGTCTCATCGGGAGCGAGGACGTCGACCTCCGCTATGAGCTACTGTCCCGTGAGACCGCCCGCAACGCCCTGTCGACCTACGAACTCAGCCAACCGTTCGACAACGCCATCGGTCTCGAAACGGTGAGCCTCGGGGCGGCCGTCTCCCTTTTAAATGACCTCAACTGGTATCTCGTGCGGTTCACCGACTACACGATGGTTCGTGAGCCATCGATCAGCGAGACTGAATGGCTCTCCCGAGGGCTGGCGACGCAGGTCAGAGACCGCGGGGTTCGGCCGGAAGAAACCGACCGCCTCCTCCAGATCTTTGGTGTTGAGGACAATCGCTTGGTCGAACCGATGTACGTCACCAGAGTCACGGACTCGGTGCCGAGCTACGATCTGCGGGACGTCGACGAAACGGTCGTCGTCCGGGTCGCCGAAGACGAGTTCGGTGGCTGACGTGCGGTCGTTGCGTTCGGTCAGGTCGACTCGGGGAGCAACGGCACGCGGAACGCAAGCACGCTCCCACGAGGCTCGTTTGCCGACCGGTCGACGGCTCCACCGAGGGCGGTAACCGACCAGTACATAAGCCAGAGGCCGATGCTGTCGGCGTGACGGAGCGGTGTTTCGTTGCCCGTTTTGATGATCTCCCACTCCGTGTCGGGAATCCCGGGTCCGTTGTCCGCGATTTCGACGGTGGCTGTCTCGCCTCCGTCTACGGGGTCGACCGTAACCATCACTTGCGGCGGATCGCAGTCGGCATGAATCACGGCGTTCTCGATGGCTTCCTCGAAGGCGATCCGAAACACGCTCCCGTTGGGGATCTCGGCATCGGCGGCTGGAACCGTCGTCTCGAAGACGGCCTCGGGATACCGCTGGCGGAACTGGTCGACCAGCCCGTCGAGAGTGGAGATGGCCATCGGTGGCCCGTCGTTTCCGGCAAGGATGTTTTGAAGCGCAGTCGTTCGATCACTGATTCGTTTCAGCGCTTTCGTCCGCTCACGGATCGTCCGGACTGCATCTTTGCGGTCGGCTTCGCTGCGGTCGGTCTCCAACAGCTCGGTGTAGCCTTCGATCACGTTGAGCGAGGTCCGGAGGTTGTGTCGGAGGACACGGTTCAGCACAGTCACCACCTGCTGTGTGAGCTGCGTGTCGGTGATATCCGGTTCGATGGCGATGAAATGAGTCAGTTCGTCCTGCTCATCAGTGACCGGAACGATCTGCTGGTGGGCCTGATACAGCTCGCCGGATTGGGTGCGGTTGGTGAGTTCTGCCTCCCAGCTCTCGCCGGCCAAAATCGTGTTCCAGAGATCCTCGTAGAACGCGTCGTCCTGCTCGCCGGAGTTGAGAATACGGGGTGTGTTCCCGACCGCCTCGGCGGCCGAATACCCCGTCACTCGCTCGAATGCTGGGTTTACGTACTCGATTATCCCCGCGGTGTCGGTGATAAACATCACCTGATCGGAGTTCTCGGAGTGTGTTTCGAACAGCGTTTTTTCGGCCGCGTGGGTTTTCGCATCCGAGATGTCCTCTTGATACCCCAGAAAGTGGGTCACGCTCCCGGCGTCATCCTTGATTGGGGAGATAGTGACCCGGTTCCAGAACATCGAGCCGTCTTTGTGGTAGTTTCGGAGCTCGACAGTCGTCGACTGTTCGCGTGCAATCGCCTCGCGGAGTTCGGCGACCGGCTCCTCGCGGGTCGACTCCCCCTGCAGAAACCGACAGTTGCGTCCGAGCGCCTCGGCTTCGGTGTAGCCCGTGAGGTCGACGAACGCATCGTTCACGTACACCAGTGGGTTGTCGTCCCGAGAGACGTCGGCGATTGTCGTACCAATCGGCGACTGGCTGGCCGCCTGTTCGTACAGCGAGCGGTTCTCAGGTGGGTTTGGTGGATTACTCATGGCTGAACGCTACTATCGTCGACTTTGCGGTCGCATGTAACTGCGGCACGCGATGGGATCACGTCGCGGGTCGGTTCATCAGTGCCGAGGAACTCACGTTGGAGTCCACCGGCAAGGGCACAAATCGCCTCGCTCGGGTCCCGAATAAAATCAACCAACTGAATAGCTACCGAGCCAACAGGATTGTGCTGCCCCATCTCATCAGAGTTGAAGCGGCCACCAGTTGGATGTTTGGATGAAATTATCCGATTCGATACGCTAAACCCGGAGTTAGAATAGCGCTTTGTCTTCGGCGAGAACGTGTGCCGGACCGCCGACCTCCCAGACGTCGGTTTCGATCCCGATCTCGGAGATCCGTTCTTCGACCTCCTCTACGTACTCTTCGCGCGTGTTGACGTAGACGCTCGCGCCCGTATCGGTCGAGAAATAGACGTCGACGCCCTCCTCACGGAGTTCGCGGACGGCGTTAAACACCGCAATCGTCTCCGGTTGCCAGTAGACCCAGCCCGATGGCCCAGTCATGGTTGCGGCGGTCAGCGACAGCGAATCGTGTTCGGCGAGTTCGAACACGCGGTCGAATGAGGCTTCGCGGAGGCCGTCGCGCATCTCGACGATCTGATCGTGGACGTGAGCCAACCGGGCCTGAAACATGTGGCTCTCGGCGGCCTCCTTATGCGCCGCTTCGGTCTCTTTATAAGACGGGACGTGGGCTGCAACGATTTTGAGGTCGTCTTCAAGCTCGGAGTCGAGCCGGTAGGACCGACAGTCTTCGTCGTTGAGCCCGGCGTACAGATGCGAAAAGGCACCCGTCACTGCGCGAGCGGCCGACGACGAGCCACGGCGGGCGACCGTTGAGACTTCGGGCAGGCTCATATCGAGTCCGGCAGCCTCAACGAGTGCGAGGGCTGCGGCGGCGAATCCAGAGGACGACGAGCCAAACCCGATGTTCGAGGGGAAGGAATTCTCGCTTTCGAAACGGACTGCGTGGTCAAATTCTGCCAGTTCGCGGACGTGGTCGACGACCATTTCAATTCGTTCGGCAGCCCGACCGTCGACTTCCTCGCCGTCGATCAGATAGACGTCGTCGGCTGGCTCGCTGTCGGTGAGCCATTCGACGGTCGTGGTGGTGTTGGTCGGGGCGGTACAGACACTGATCGAATCGTGGTACGGGAGTCGAAGCTCCGGATCGCGCATCCCGTGGTATTTGACGAGTCCCTGAATCGGGTGGGCTCGTGCGGTTGCCTTCATGCTCATTGTCGGTATGGGGACCGGTCGGCGGTTAGTCGTTCCGGATTTCGGACTTAAATTCGTCCAAGTGCCGACGACAGAACCGATAACAAGTGTTTAGGGCAAAGTCGCCGAACGCTTGCGGTATGACCGAGTACACCGTCGAGTTCGTTGGGACCGGAGAGACGATTACGGTCTCCGACAAGCAGACGATTCTCAAAGCCTGTATCGAGGAAGGCATCGCCCAAGAGTACTCCTGCCGTGTCGGGATGTGTCTGGCCTGTTCGGCCGAGATCATCGAGGGCGAAGTCGCACAACCCGCTGCCCGCGGCTTTACCGAAAAGGAACGCGAGAACTACGCGCTGACCTGTATGGCCCGCGCCCAATCGGATCTCAAACTCGAACGCGGCGTCTACCCGCCGAGTATCGAAGACGACGTGCCGACCGCGAGTAGCGACGCAGCCCCTGCCGACGACGACTGATTATTGGGCTTCGAACTGGTGGCGAACAACCTCTGCGTCATCGTCCCACTCGAAGTTCCCCTCGTGAGCTTCGACTAACCGTTCTCTGTAGGCCGCCAGATCCGCCGACCCCTCCCGTTGGGCGTCTCTGTCGGTCATCTCGCCCAGCGTTAGCTCGTCGACACCCACGACAACGAACTCTTGATCGTCAATCACGAAGCTATCGCCCTCCTCGGCGTAGGCCGACCCCCGAGAAATCTGGGTCATTTTACCGCAAAGCACCGCCTTCCGAACCCGGTCGTTGGGCAACAGCTCGTCTGCATCAATTGTTCCCATGACATAGCATCACAATGTATTGATAAAAAACCAACCTTCGACTGGTCGCCGAGTCGACCCGCGGGATTCAAGAGCGTTGGGCGACCCCTCTCACACAATGCGACAGGACCACCTCATTTCCGCGACCCAGCTCTCGCGGGCAGACATCGAGGCGGTGCTCGACCGGGCTGCCGAGATCGACGCCGACCCGGCGGCGTGGGGCGATGCCCACGGCCGAGCCGTTCTCGGCCTCTGCTTTTTCGAGCCGAGCACCCGTACGAAAATGAGTTTCGACACCGCCATCAAGCGACTCGGCGGCACCACCACCGACATGGGATCGGTCGACTCCTCGTCGGTCAAAAAGGGCGAAAGCCTCGCCGACACTGTCCGCGTGGTCGAAGGCTACGCCGACGCGCTCGTCCTCCGGCATCCCAGCGAGGGTGCAGCCAAGATGGCCGCCGAGTTCGTCGACGTCCCCGTGATCAATGCGGGCGACGGCGCGGGCCAGCACCCGAGCCAAACGCTGCTTGATCTGTACACCATCCGCGAAAACGTCGGCCTCGATGACCTCTCGATTGGGATCATGGGCGACCTCAAATACGGCCGGACGGTCCACTCGCTGGCCGAGGCACTGACCAACTTCGACGTGCGACAGCATTTCATCAGCCCCGAGAGCCTGCGACTCCCCCGCGGCGTCCGGTTCGACCTCCACCAGTCGGGCGCGCAGGTCAGAGAACACACCGAACTGGAGGGTGTCTTGCCGGACCTCGACGTGCTGTACGTCACCCGCATCCAGCGCGAGCGATTCCCCGACGAAAACGAGTACGAGAAGGTCGCTGGCGAGTACCAGATCGACACCAAGACGTTGGAGGCCGCTGCCGACGATCTGGCCGTTATGCACCCCCTCCCACGGGTCGACGAGATCGATCCCGCGGTCGACGGGACCGACCACGCGACCTACTTCGAGCAGGCCCACAACGGCGTGCCGGTCCGCATGGCACTGCTTGACTACCTGCTCTCGGAGGAGGTCGACCAATGAGCGACCACGAACTCCGGGTCTCGAAGATCCGCAACGGCACCGTTATCGACCACGTCTCCGGTGGCCACGCGCTCAACGTCCTTTCCATCCTCGGCATCGACGGCTCCGAGGGACTCGGCGTCTCGGTCGTCATGAACGTCCCCAGCGACCGCCTCGGCCTGAAGGATGTCGTCAAGGTCGAAGACCGGGAACTCAGCCAGTCGGAGGTCGACGTCATCTCGCTGATCGCCCCCGAAGCAACGATTAACATCATCCGAGATTTCGAAGTCGTCCAGAAGAACCGCGTCGACCGTCCCGAGAGCGTCATCGGCCTGCTGTCGTGTCCGAACCGGAACTGTATCACTAACGACGGCGAACCGGTCGAAACCAAGTTCGCCGTCGTCGAGGATGGCGTTCGGTGTGCCTACTGTGGGACGATTATCCGGGATTCGCTGGCCGGACATATCGATCCGGAGTAACGGGACGCCACGCCGGTTCCGAACACCGAGTTGCCCATCGCAGGAAAGAATTTTAAGCGGTCCGTCCATCTATTATCGTATGTCCACGAAACTGAAACTCATCGGAGTCCTTGTCGTTGTTGTACTGGCTTACGCACTGTTTTCGGGCGACACTGAACCCGTCGAAGTAACCGTCGAAGAGTAGCGCCGCGGCAGGCTGAGACGAATCACTTACACACGGCGGCGGCCAACCCTCGGCCATGTACGGGGTCGTCACCCGAAACGTGCCCGAGGTCGACTGGCCGGAGTTCAGCCGCGCTTTTTACGAAGTCAAATCCGTCAGCGGGCGGCCCTCCGATCCCATTAGCAACGCCACTAACATGGTGTCGTGTTTCGCCGACAACGCCGCCGCCGGCGAGAACCCCGATCTCGTCCCGGTCGACGAGGCGGGCCAAGAGGCGACCCGCGACCGCAAGTATTTCGATTGGGCCTACATCTGTCCGACCCACGACGCCTACCGCGAGGGCCTCTTGGAGATCATCGCGGACTGCGCCGAGGCGAATCCGGACGTGCGCCTCGACGATGTCGGCTTTCCTCGTGAAGGCTACTGCCACTGCGAGCGCTGCGAGCAGCGGTTTGAAGCGAGCGACTACGAAGAGTGGACCGAGTGGCGCGCCTCGATTATCACCGACTTCGTCGCTGAAGCCAGCGACCGAGTCCCCGGCGACCTGTCGGTGACGCTGTATCCAGATCCGTATCCCGGCCATCTCTACGAGCGGGCGGGGCTTGATCTCGATGCCCTTTCGGAGTTCGTCGACGAGTTCGTCGTCCCACTGTACGATCTCGACTACGGGACGACCTATTGGCTCGAAACCATCGGTCGCGGGTTCCGAACCGCGTTAGGCGGTTCCTACGACCCCAATGGACAGGAACCGGACACACCGTTTTCGGTCGAACTGTACGCGGTCGACGTGGACGTCGACAACCTAATACAGGTCGCAGAAATCGCGGACACCTACGCCAAAGACGTCCTCTTTGGCTACGATGCCGCCCAAGCGTCGGCCGCGATCCGACGCAAGGACGCCGACCAGCGCGAAGGCGAAAGCTACGGCCCCGAGTAGGCAGTCCCTACCGCAGGAGAGACCGCATGGCCCGCTTGAGTCGACGCCCGGTTTGTTGAGCCACACACAGTCCCTCGACAGCCCACCCCAACGGAACCCACTCCGGCGGGGCCAGCGGGCCGACACGAGAGACTGCAACTGTGCGGGCCTCCAGATAGCGTTTGATACCTTCTGGTCCGTGGCGTCGACCGAGTCCGGAGTCGCCGAACCCACCCATCGGCGCGTCGACAGCACCCCACCCCACGGCAAACCCATCGTTGACACAGACGGTGCCGCAGTCGACCTGTCGGGCGACTCGCTGGCCCCGCTCTCGATTTGCGGTCCAAACGCTGGCGTTGAGTCCGTACGGCGAGTCGTTGGCGGCCTCGATTGCTGCCTCTGTGGACGGAACTGATGAGACCGAGACAACCGGGCCAAAGGTCTCCTCGCAGGCAACCGAGGCCTCGGGGTCGACATCGGTGAGGATCGTCGGCTCGTAGCAGTAGGGCGCGATGTCGGGCCGGTGTCGACCCCCAGTCTGGACTGTTGCACCTGACTCACGAGCGTCGTCGACGTGGCTCCGAACGCGGTCGAGCTGGTCGGCGTCGATCAGCGAGCCGACATCCGCCGCGTAATCGTAGCCCGTTCCGAGCGTGAGTTGACGGGTTTCGTCGACGAACGCATCGAGGAACGCGGTATAAATGGAGTCCGCGACGTAGATCCGCTCGGCAGCCAGACAGAGCTGCCCGGCGTTCGCAAAGCAACTCGCGGCCGCACCGCGGGCGGCCTCGGCGACATCGGCGTCATCGAGCACGAGGAAGGGGTTTTTGCCGCCGAGTTCGAGCGAGCAGTCGATCAGGTTCCGGCCAGCCTGCGCGGCGACCGTGCGTCCGGTTTTGGTGCCGCCGGTAAAGGCGATGTAGTCGACGTGATCGATCACCGCGGGACCGACCGTCGACCCCTCGCCGGTGACGATCTGCAGGACGTCCGCTGGCAGGCCTGCCTGCTCCAACAGGTCGGCGAGAAACAGCGTGGCGTACGGCGTCTTTTCATCCGGTTTGAGGACGACACTGTTGCCCGCGACCAGCGCCGGAATCACGTCAGCCATTGCGAGGGTTACGGGATAGTTCCACGGCGAGATGACGCCCACGACACCGACCGGTTCGTAGGTGACTGTCGCCGCCGTAAGCAGTGGAATCCCGCCGGATCGAGGGTTATCGGCAACGGCGTCGGGTCCGCAGTCGACCGCCTGATCACACGTCGACGGAATCGTAAACAGCTCCTCGACGGCGGTCCCTCGGGCCTTTCCGCTTTCGAGCTGGATGAGATCGAGTAGCTCCTCGCGGTGTTTGATGACGAGGTCACTAAACCGGTCGATGACAGCAGCCCGCTTTTTGACCGGTGTCGCTGCCCACGCCGACTGAGCGTCACGAGCCACCTCAACGGCGGACGCGACATCGGCCCTGTCACACGCAGGCACCGATCCGATAGGGTCGGTCGTCGCTGGAGCCGTGACTGTAAGCGTCTCCGCAGACGCCGAGTCGACCCGGTCTGCGAGCGTCTCCAGTCGATCCGCCGTGAGAGCTGTATTTAAAAAGGGTGTCGACGAAGCGTCGGATGAGGCTGACATCTATTTGCGTTAGTATCCGTGATATTGGCTGAAATAGTTATGGCTCAGGCGAAATACAGTAACAACTGTCATCCGGCATAGCTCAGATACCAGATAACTGCAATCCCGGTCACAAATATCAGGAGGGCGATCCCACCCAACAGGAACATCAAACCGAGTCCGGCCTCATGACTGGTGTCGTCAGTGTCACTCATCAGTGGCGGTACGCAGGGTGTTCACTTAGATCATACGCCAGTTCCACGGTTGGGGGCGACCACAGCGCTGAGCGATCAGTGAACCGTTCGGTCGTCGCTCGTATCGATATCCTCCCGTGGCTCGTAGTTGCCGAACGTCGGCGTCGGTCCCTCGCCCGGCGCGGCCCAGTCGACGGCGTTGACCAACACCTGCTGGACGGCCTCATTGTGATAAACAGGATACGTTTCGTGGCCCGGCCGGAAGTAGAAGACACGACCGTTGCCACGACGATAACAACAGCCCGACCGGAACACCTCGCCACCCTCGAACCACGAGTTGAACACGAGCGTGTCTGGAGCCGGGATATCGAACCGCTCGCCGTACATCTCGGCGTCGTCGACCTCGATGTATTCGTCAATGCCATCGGCAATCGGATGGCTCGGCTCGACAACCCAGAGTCGTTCCTTTTCGGCGGCTTCCCGCCATTTGAGTGAGCAGGAGGTCCCCATCAGTTGCTTGAAAATCTTCGAATAGTGGCCCGAATGGAGAACGAGCAGCCCCATCCCATCGAGGACATGCTGGTGAACGCGGTCGACGATCTCGTCGCGGACCTCGTCGTGGGCCGCATGGCCCCACCATGTAAGGACGTCAGTTTCGGCCAAGACCTCCTCAGTCAGCCCGTGTTCGGGTTCGTCGAGGGTTGCAGTTTGGGTGTCGAAGCCAGCCGAATCGAGCGTGTCGGCGATGACAGAATGGATGCCATCGGGGTAAATTTCGGCGACGACGTCGCTCTCACGTTCGTGGCGGTACTCGTTCCAGACGGTGACGTTGGTCATACGCCGTCGACGGGGCCACTCCACAAGAGTGGTTGTGTCGACGTGGCTAGTGGTTCGCTCCGGCGACCCTCATTAGGCACACACTATATAAAAGGCCGAACAGTCACTGGGAGGGCAAAATACAGCTATACCGCAGGTGGTCGTAGACAACAGTGTTCGACCACGTCGAGCCGATAGCATGCCACAATCATTCGTTGAAGTGAACGTCCTGCTTCCAATTGCCGACGAGGAGGACGCCCACAACACCTGTGAAGCAGTCGTCCCGTATCTGGCAGGGAAAGACTGTCGAGTGTTCGTGATTCACGTCGTCAAACACAAGAAACACAAAGTCGACACCGACGCCATCGAAGCCCGTGCCGAAACCGTCTTCGAGTACGCAAGCGGCTGTTTCGACGCCGTCGGCATTCCGGTGACGGGCGAAGTGTGGTACGGCACGGATGTCAGCGAGACGATTCTCAATGCAGCCGCAGAACACGCTGCCGATTCGATCATTCTCACGCCGCGCAAGAAATCAGTCTGGCGGCGGCTCATCTCGGAGAACGTCATCGGACAACTCGCGAGAAGCGTCGACCAGCCGCTGATCATCGTTCCGACGACCGAAGACGATTCGTGACGACCGAAGGCGACGACTAACCGGTCGGGACGACATGGTAGTCGCTGTTTACTCGGTGTCGAGGCCTGCCTCAGCGAACGTCGACATCTCGGTGTGGGCCGTACATGCTGCCCGGTAGACGCTCACGGCGACCGCCGCGCCAGTTCCCTCGCCGAGTCGCATTCCGTAGTCGAAACACGACTCCAAACCGAGGGCATCTAACTGGGCCTCGTGGCCGGGTTCGACCGAAGCATGCGATGGGAGTAGATAGTCGACCACCCTCGGTTCGATTGCGGCTGCCACGAGGGCCGCCGCCCCGGCGATGAACCCGTCGACGACTACCGGCGTCCGGCGGCTGGCGGTCTCCAAGGTGACGCCGACGAGACCAGCGATTTCGAACCCACCGACCGACCGGACGACGTCGACCGGATCTGTCGGATCGGGAGTTGTTGTCTCGATGGCCTGCTCGATCACGTCGACCTTCTGGGCTCTGGTCTCCTCGTCAATCCCGGTTCCATGACCCGTAACCGCCGCAACCTCGTTGTCAGTTAGCAGGGCAGTGATGGCTGCACTCGACGTCGTGTTGCCGATTCCCATCTCGCCGAGCCCGATGAGGTTCGCCTCGGCGGCCTGCTCGCTGACGACCGAGCGGCCTGCTGCGATAGCGGCCAGTGCTTGCTCGCGGCTCATTGCAGGCCCGGCTGCCATGTTGGCAGTCCCATCGGTGATGTGGTGGTCGACGACCGCCGGCGGAACCTCGCCCGCGACACCCATGTCGACAATGACGTTCCGGATGTCTGCGGCCCCACACAGCGCACTGACTGCTGCGCCGCCCTCGCAGAAATTTGCGACCATCGCCGCTGTGATCGACTGGGGGTAGGCACTGACACCCTCTGCCGTCACACCGTGGTCGGCAGCCATCGTGACGACGGCCGCGGGGTCGACCGTTGGTTCGGTGGTCGACTGCATGGCCGCGATGTCGGCGGCCATCGTCTCCAGTCGACCGAGGCTGCCTGGCGGTTTCGTGAGGTTGGCCTGTCGGTCGACCGCGGCCTCGCGGGCCTCGCTGTCCAGCGGCGGAATCGTCACGTCGAGAATGGCGGTCGTGGTGTGGCCGGGGGTGCCGCTCATTCGCTGAAATCCGGCAGGTCGTCGGGAGCCTCGTACTCCGTCTCCCAATCGATGTACGATTCGAGAAGTACGTCGCAGACCTCTTGGCCGAGTTCGGTCAGGCTCGCGTTGATCGAGGAGATCGTCGACCAGCTTTCGAGTTCGGGGTGAATATCTCGCTCCTTCCAGTCTTCGGGGAGGCCGGGGGCGTGGTAGCCGACACGCTCGGCGAACGAATCCCAGAAGAAATCGAACCGGGAAAGCAGCTCCAAATCGAGGACGATCCGATAGGATTCCTCGGTGAGTTTTGTCTCTGCGGCCCAGTCGCTGAAGGCATCTTCCCACGCGCCCTCTTGGAGGAAGGCTTCGATTTCGGCCCGTTTGTAATCGGTGTCGCCAACCACCTCGGCGTCGTCGTACTCATTGGGGTCGACCGCGTCGAGTTCGGGGGGTTCCGGGACGTCGACGTCTAAGCTCATACCCCAACTCACCGCGCTGGTTGAATAACCGTATCGGCTTCCCGAATCGAGAGTGGAGAACAACGGTCGATCTCTGTAAGGTCGATGGCGCTACTGATTCTCGGCCGAACCGTCGTCGCCGCGCGGTTCTCCGAGGAGTCCGTACCGAGTTCGGTACAGCAGTCGACCGAGACACGCGCCGAGTTGATGACTGAACGTCGACTCCGGTGATCGACTGACGATGCGCCGATGGACCGCGATCTGTGCGACGGCTACGACCAACTGTGTTCGCCGTGACTGTTGAATTCCCCACAGATCAGCATCGTAAAGCAACTCGTAGAGTACTGAGTGGACGAACCCGATACTGAGATACGTCGGTGAAAGTCTGGCGGTCAACCCACTCTTAGAGGCCCCCGCCCACATCGCCGTCATTGGGCTGTCCTCAGGTGTCAGATCCTCGCGGTCGACATCGGCATACTGGTTCCCTTTGTATCGAAATACGACGAAAAACAGCAGTTGGATCGCGCTCATCAGCCACTTATATCGCGCATCAGTTCGCCGAGAACTCATACGATCTGTATCGGAAACGACAACTAAATGGTTTCCCCGAAAGTATAGGATTGGATGAAATGTCAGTGAAATGTTTAGTCGGTCACGTTCCACTCGGCGTCACAGTATCGGAACCGTACTCGATCCTCGGATTCGATGTCCAGTACCGCGCCGCCGTACTCTCGGATTGGCCCTCACTGGTCGACAACAGTTTCGACGACCGAGTCAGCCAGTGGTTCCGACGAGTCTTGGAACTCCGCATAGGTCCGTTCGGCCCACGTGACTGCCGCCGGTGTGTTGTTTATCATGACGCCTTTGACGCCGTTGTCGGCGTGGACCGTGATCCCTGCATGGGTCTCTTTGGGAGTAGTGGCGATCCAGAGCGATTCGGGAACCGGCTGGTCGGTGATCCGCAGTTCGACACGGTCGTACGACAGCAGCGTCGACATCGCCTGCGGTTTGAGTTCGAGCGCCGATTTGGCCAGTTGATGAGTGGTAATGATTTCGACATCGAGTCCCGCCTCTCGGACCTCTTCGAGGAGAATCTCCGGATAGGAGCTAAGCATGGCCGCGGCCAGCCCACGCAGTTGGCTCGCATCCCCCACGATCCGTGTACTCGGCTCTAAGGCCAGCTCCGGAACCTGTGGATCAGCGACTGACACGTCGAGCCCGTCGAGAAACCCAATCCCGATATCCAGTTCGGAGTCGTTGATGAGAGCGGTTGCGTCCGAGAGGGCGCTCGTCCGAGTGACGTAGTCACTGTAGACCGACAAAGCGGTGGCACCGGTCTTCGTCACCCGATAGCGGCCCTTTCCGGCTGGTTCTACACAGTCATGATCGCGGAAGGCCGTGATCGCCCTATCAATAGTCGACCGGGATTTGTCGACCGCAGCAACCAACTCCGGTTTTGTCCGCGGCCCCTCCGAGAGTGCTTCCAACACGTAGCGTCGCTTGCCGAGCTGATCGCGCAGATCGGCAGCCTGCTGTGACATCTATCGAAGACTCTGTCCTGCAATAATGAAGTATCTATCGTTGGCTGTGAACGAATCGTGGCCGTGAACAGCACGATCTCGGTCCCGAAACGAGCGACACGATGCCGCGTGGCGGTGGGACAACGAGCCACAAAAACCGCTTGGAGGGGGACTAGGGGCCACTTCAGTAGTTACACCGCACCTGTATATTGTCACTGGTCGGTTTTCTCATCAGATGCTGAATATCCTCTCAAAGGGTAGAAACGGGCAGCAAGTAAAATCCGACGACTGTTAATTGAGTCTGTTACAATGAGTTCCGTACTGGAACTCCCTGAGGAGCTGCGTCGGAACCGACTCAGGCGCGGAAGCCAGTCAACACGTCTTCGCCATCTGTGCCGCCAACATCCGGCAGTGTCGCCCGTTCAGGGTGGGGCATCAGCACTGCAACCGAGGACCGGTCGCCGAGGATACCGGCGACGTTGCCGGTCGACCCGTTGGGATTGGCTTCGTCGGTCACGTTCCCCTCGGCATCACAGTAGCGGAACAGCACGCGGTCCTCGGAGTCGAGTGTCTCGTAGCGCTCGTCGGTGATTTCGAAGCGACCCTCACCGTGGGCAATTGGCACCTCGATCACATCACCCGCTTCAAATTCCTCGGTCCACGGCGTGTCGGCGTTTTCCACGCGAAGGAAGACGTGTTCACACTGGAAGCGTGCACTCTTGTTGGTCGTGAACGCGCCATCGGTGAGACCGGATTCGGAGCCGACCTGTGCGCCGTTGCAGACGCCGAGGACGGGGATGCCCTCGGCGGCTGTCTCACGGACCTCGTTCATGATCGGCGAGCGGGCAGCCATCGCCCCGGCGCGGAGATAGTCGCCGTAGGAGAAGCCACCGGGGAGCATGATTCCCGTCGTGTCTTCGGGGAGCCCGTCCTCGTGCCAGATGCGTTCGGCCTCGATGTCGAGATACTCCAGTGCCCGGACCGCATCCCGGTCGCAGTTCGAGCCGCCGAACTGGATCACCGCGACCGTCATTGGGCGTCGTCGGCCTCCACAACCGACACGTCGTAGTCGTGGATCGTGGGATTGGCCAGCAGGCGCTCGGCCATCTCGTCGGCACGCTGTTCGGCCGCTGCGGTGTCGTCGGCTTCGAGGTCGACCTCGTAGTGGTCGGCCGAGCGGAGCGCCGAGAGTTCAAAGCCGAGTCGCTGGAGGGCCTGTTTGGTCGTCTCAGCTTCGGGGTCAAGCACGCCGTGTTTCAACCGAACAGTCACTGTCGCGGTGTAGGCAGTCATAGCTGAGACTGCGTGAGCGTGGTCAAAAGCTCTTTTGGAACGCCCTGTTAGGGCACGTTCGTGGATATCTCTCTGGTTTGTGGACCACTCGCAGGATGGACACGTTTTTGACGCCGCGAGGCTATCGCCCGGTAATGACCGCACTCGATAGCAGCGCGGAGGTGGCCCGATGACGACCGAACTCACCGAGATTACCGTTATCGGCGGCGACAAGACCGGACTGATCGCGAGAGTTACCACCCTGCTTTTCGAGCGCGGAATCAATATTGAGGACTTGGATCAGGCAGTTCGTGACGGCCTGTTCCGGATGTCGATGCGCGTCGACACCAGCGAGATATCGACCGACCCCGATGAGCTCCGAGAGGCACTCTCCGAGTTGGGCCGCGAACTCGGCGTCGAGATTCAGGTCCGATTCCCCAGCGACCGCGAAACCCGACGCATCGCAGTCTGTGTTACCAAAGAGTCACACTGTCTCGAAACCCTGCTCGAAGCCGCCGACGCCGGCGAACTTGATGTCGAAGTCGGTGCAGTCATCGGCAACCGCGGGAAACTTCGTGACCTCGCTGAATCGTACGACGTTCCGTTCTACGATGTCGGTGACGGCAAGGGGTCGCCCGACGAAGACCGAATGTTAGATATTCTGGCCGAACATGACGTCGACCTCATCGTGCTGGCACGCTACATGCGGATTCTCGGCCCGAAGATCGTCTTCCGCTACGAGGATCGAATTATCAACATCCATCCCTCGCTCCTCCCGGCGTTCCCCGGTGCGGCGGCCTACCGCCAAGCAAAGGAGGAGGGTGTCCGCATCGCGGGTGTCACTGCCCACTACGTGACGACCGATCTCGATCAAGGCCCGATCATCACCCAACGAGCCTTCGACGTACCGGACGATGCACTCATCGACGAGATCAAGGCCCGCGGTCAACCCCTCGAAGCCGAGGCCCTCCTTGAGGCGGTCGAAATGCACCTCGATGACGCCGTCGCGGTCCACCGCGGCCGGACGAGTCTCAGAGACGAGGCCGACCCCAGCGACTACCAACTCGGTCTCTCAAAAGAAGCTCAAAAAGCAAACCCGACCGAACCAGTCGACGGAGATATCGAGAAGAGCGACGCACCGACGTTAGCCAACGACTAACGAACAGACAGCAGCTTCAGATATTGCGGATCGTTTCGACTGCCGACTCGACACTGGGCGCATCGAACCACTCACGACCAGTGTAGGCGTTCGTCCCTGCAGCGTACATCGCCGAGACAGCCTCGACAACGTCGGCCGGAAGCGAGATCGGGTCGACATCGCAGAGCGGTCGCCAGTCGGCCACGTCGGCCTCGCTAACATCGGTTTTGGCCGTCGAGACGGCCTCGACCCACTCGGGCTGTTCACGCCGGTAGTACTGTCGAACAACCTCCTTGGAAAGCTGGTGGCCGTCGACCGAAAACCGGTTTTCGTCGAAGGTGCCGACGACATCGGCGACCATCACCGTCTCGTCGTGGTAGAGACACTCGATTTTGCCGTCTTCGTGGCTGAATCCCTGTGACTCGGCCTGCTCGGTGAGCAGTTCGTTTACCGTCAGTGCGAGTGATTCGAGGGCTTCAATCGAGGCTGTGCCGGCGATCCGGTCGGCCTCCTCGCGTGTGAGATAGCGATCTTGTTCTTCGTACTTGGTCGAAAACTCGACCACTGGTTCGGGAAGGTCGACGGCCGCCTCGGGCCACTCGTCTGTGTCCAGCCCGTAGTCGGCTGGTTCGCCCCGCTTTCTGAGACTGGAGCCAACTGGGACCGTGTTGCGGAAGACGATTTCGAGGGGAATGAGGAAGTTGTCGCCCGCGGTCTCGTGGTAGGATGCGTAGTCGTAGCCCGTCTCGCTGTCGTAGGGGAGATCAGGGACCTGTGTGAGTTCGATCGCCATCTCGGTCGGCGGCTCCGAACAGTCGTTGAGTGATGTGATCTCGCCGTCGGTGTCGACGACACCGCGGTAATGGGTCGGCACGCCCATCGCCTCCAAGAGTTCGAAGTTGAACGCACCCATCGTACAGAGGCTTGCGCCTTTCTGCGGGATGGCGTCGGGCATCTGCCCCCAGTCGAACACGGAGTAGGCGTCGGTAAAGACGAACCGACCAGCGCCAAGATCGGTCGCCGTCGGCTCGTGGTCGACACGAAATTCCTTTACGCTCGTCATGGTCGTATCGCCGACTGCCGACCGTATGAATCTTTCAGTTCTCTGTTTCGGATGGTACCGACTCCTTTTTAGTCGGCACCGTCAACCCACCAGTAATGACGCGCCGGTCGGCCGCCGAACTCTCGCCCGACGACATCGAGTTCGACCACACTGCCGAGAGCGGTCAATCGTTCGAAAACGCCCTCGAAAAGGCCCGCGACGGCGACCGTCTCACCGTCGACGACGCCGTCGAACTGCTGTCGACCGGCACCGAGCAGCGGGGGATCGACCCCCACCGAAAGGAACAGGTTCTCGAACTCGCCGACCGTCGCCGCGCCGAGATAGTTGGTGAGGACGTCACCTTCGTCGCCAACCTCAACAACAACGTCACCACCGCCTGCAACGTGGGCTGTCTATTCTGCAATTTCAAAAACACCGCCCACCAGTTCGAAGCCGACCACGACGGCAACCACGGGGGGTTCACCAAGACACCCGCCGAATCCAGACAGATCGTCGACGAAACACTCGATCTCGGCATCTCCGAAGTCTGTTCGGTTTCCGGACTCCACCCCGCCTTCGCACTCGACGCCGAACACCACGAAATCCTCGCCGGCTACGACAATCCAGCCAGCGAGGTCAATTACAAACTGCCCGAACGGTACACCACCGACCCCGGAACTTACACCGACCAGATGCGGGCGATGTCGGTCGACGATGTCCACCTCCATTCGATAACGCCGGAGGAGGCCTACCACGCCCGCCGGGGGACCGACTGGTCCTACGAGCGGGTCTACAGTCGACTCCGTGAGGCAGGGCTTGATACAGCACCCGGCACGGCCGCCGAAATCCTCGTCGACGAGGTCAGAGACGTGGTCTGTCCCGGCAAGATTACCTCCGCCGACTGGATCGAAGCGATGGAGGGCGCGATGGCCGCCGGGCTTGGGACGACAGCGACGATCATGTACGGCCACGTCGAAACCGAGATGCACCGGGCGATGCATCTCAAACGGGTTCGTGATCTCCAGGACCGAACCGGCGGTATCGCCGAGTTCGTCCCGCTGTCGTTCGTTCACCAGAACACGCCGCTTTATAAACACGGCGTGGTCGACGGCGGGGCCAGCGATGCCGAGGACGAACTGATGATCGCGGTCTCCAGACTATTCCTCGACAACATCGACAACATCCAGAGTTCGTGGGTCAAATACGGCAACGCCAAAGGCCTCAAACTGCTCAACTGCGGCGCGAACGACTTCATGGGGACGATACTTTCCGAGGAAATTACCAAACGTGCCGGGGGGAGCTACGGCGAGTTCCGAAGCGTTGCCGACTACGTCGACATGGTTAGCGCGATTGGTCGCACGCCGGTCGAACGGTCGACTGACTACCAAACGAAACGGCCTATTGAGATCGATGGTGGTCCCTACGGGCCGACGCTCGGCCCGCGTGCTGACGGGACGCCGATGTTGTCGACCGAAAAGTCGACCGACACCCAACTGTCGGCCGACGACTAACTAGTTAGCCAGCGACTACCGGTTTTCAGGATGCTCTTTCGAGGACTCAGTAAGCGGTTTCGCACGCTCTGCAACCCCCCGGTATCGTCGGCCAGCGGCTGATGACTCGGTGAGTGCGTCCTGAAGGCGCGTCGACAGCCAGCCCTCGTCGGTCTCCTCACCAGCAGTTTCTGGCGGTCGACGTGCCGGGTCGACCTCGTCGCGCCGAACGGAGTTCGAGAGATACTGATCGTAGACGGGGAGTCGTTCGTACAGTGGAAGCCCCGAGTCGTCGGCAATCGACTGGAGTTCGTCGAGCGCGGGCCACGCGTAGTCGGGGTTGATATAGTCCTCAGTGACCGGTGAGACGCCGCCCAGATCGTCGACGCCACAATCAATCAACTCACGAGTCGGCGAAAGGTTCGGCGGCACCTGCACCGAAATTTCTTCGGGGAATGCCACCCGTGCCATCGCCACGATACGGCGCATCGTGTCGACGGAGGGTTGGTCAAACGACGAGCGCTCGTTGGGAACGACGTTCTGGATGATAACCTCTTGAATGTGGCCGTAGCGGTCGTGAAGTTCGGCAATCGCCAGCAGGCTCTCGGCACGGTCACGCCACGTTTCGCCAATACCGACAAGCAGGCCGGTCGTAAACGGAACCCCTTCGCGGCCCGCCGCTCGAATCGTATTCAGTCGCTGGCCGGGAGTTTTGCGACGGTTCCCCGCGTGGGCGTCGACATCGGCGGTCGTCTCCAACATGACGCCCATCGAGACGTTGACCTCGCGGAGTCGACGGAACTCCGACTGGGTGAGGTCGCCGGGGTTCGAGTGTGGAAGCAGTCCCTCTTCGAGGGCGATCTCACAGGCAGCATACAGATAGTCGATAATCGAGTCGTACCCCCACGAATCAAGTTGGTCGTGGATCTCAGTGTAGCGGTCGTCGGGTTTGTCACCGAACGTGAACAGCGCCTCCGTACAGCCTGCATCCGCGCCCGTCTGGAGGACACTCCGGATCTCCTCGGGAGACATGAGCGTTGCCTCGCCGGGAACATCGTAGTAGGTGCAGTAGTGACAGGTGTAGCGGCAGGCGGTTGTCAGCGGTAGAAAGACGTTCCGCGAGAAGGTGAGTTCCGCGGGAGTGGTGACATCCTGCGGTGTGACCGAAAGTAGAGCGTCGACGGCCTGCTCGTCGACCGAGATATCGATATCGTACTCGTCGGCCGCGGGAAACATAGCCAAACCTCCGAGACCGATATTCAAAAACGGCTCGGCTCTTCGGTGTAAGTAGCTCAATAACCCGACGATAAGCTGAGTAGTCAGTGGCTACCGGTGGGTTACGACCGGTGGACACCAACGCGACCGCCCGTCGTATCGAGTTCGAACCCTGACTCAACGAGCCAGTCGTGGGCTGTGCCCGTTCCGTGAATCAGCACCTCGGCCAGATCAGCCGATTCGTCGATATCAGTTGCCAGCCGCCGAGAGTCGACAGTCTGTACTGTTGCATCCAGCTCGACGGCCGCCTGACGGTGATCGAGATAGGAGGCCCCGTGGTAGTCGACTCGGAACGCTGGCTCACGAACGACCAGCGCATTGGTCCCGCCACCAAGTCCGGGTGCAATAGTGATCTCTGCCTCGTTGTCGACGAGTCGCGGAATATCTCTCGGCTGGACGAGCGGAAGATCCGCCATTATGATGAGCGTTGGCGTGTGCTCCGCGAGTTGGGCGTTGACCGCGGTCGTCAACTCGCGGTCGTCGACGGTGATTGTGGCACGGCTGGGTATGCGGTCGTCAGTAATCGGGGCTGTCGAGAGCACGGTTGGGTCGAGGCCAGCCGAAACGAGTGTATCGAGCACATCCAACAGCATCGCAGTCGCAAACGACTGCCGTTCGGCTGGTGAGAGAAAGGAACCAAGACGGGTTTTCGGCGAGTCGACTGCAAAGGGGACGAAACAGCGCATATCTATGTGAGGATTCGGGCGACCATGAGTGGTCGCCACGGACGGATTAGAACAGCGAGTCGAGTTCTTCGCTGTCGTCGCTGACGAGATTGTCGAGGTTGTCCTCGCTTTCGTCGCGGATCTCGTCGATGTTTTCTTGGGCCTCGATGGCGACCTGCTGGAGCTCCTTGATTCGTGGGACGTTCGTTACGCCCGCGAGGAGTACGACGCTCGACACACGGCCCGAGCCGTCGATGGGGTAGTCGCCACCACGGACTTCCATGCTGCCGGTCTGCTCTTCGAGCCATTTCCGGCCGCGCTCAATTCCCTTCCGGTTGAGATACTTCGAGGGCCCAGCCAACACCAGCAGTGCACGCTCGGTCCCTTCTGTCTCACACGGCAGGGTCAGTCGACCGAGCGTCGCCTTCCGAACCAGACTCGTAATACGGTTGGTCGTATGAGCGGTGTCGCCAGTATCGGTATCCTCGCTTCCACGGAACCGCGAAAGGAGGCCGCCGGTGGAGGATTCTTCGACCTCCTCTTCGGCGAAGCCGACTGTTGAGACGCCACCACCGGAGAGCGTGTTGATAATCTCCGAAGAGTCGACGACCGATTCGGCGACCTCTTGGCCCTCTCTGACCTCGCCTGCGCCGAACAGAATCCCGAACCGGCGGACGATCTCGCTGTTGATCTCGTCGTAACCGCTCTGGACAGATTCGCCGGTCTGTCGCCACGAGTCGTTGTCGAACACCAGTAGGTTGTCGACCTCGCGGACGAACGTCTGGAAGGATCGCGCCGCGTTGAGCGTGTAGATCCCACCCTCGTCGCTGCCCGGAAGCACACCCAGCCCGTAGACGGGCTCGGTGTAGATTCGCTTGAGGTGTTTGGCGATCACGGGCGCGCCACCGGAGCCGGTACCGCCACCGAGTCCGGCGACCACGAGGAATGCGTCGACCTCGTGGACAGGGATACTGTCGATAGAGCCCTGAATCTCGTCGATATCCTCCTCGGCGATCTCCGCGCCGAGTTCGTTGTCCGCTCCGACACCGTGACCCTTGACACGCGACTGGCCAATGAGTACGCGATTTTCTTGTGGGATGTTTTCTAATCCCATGAGATCAGCTTTCGCGGAGTTGACCGCGACAGCCGCTCGAACGATGTTCGATCCTGTTTCGGCATCGTATTCGAGGAACTTGTCAACGATCTTGCCTCCGGCCTGACCGAAGCCGATCATTGCGAGTTTCATATATTGTCTCCCCTTGCCATTGGGAGATATACAGTTGGAAAGCGAATATAAAGCTTGTGATCAGGTGAATTTTCACAAGTAAGCAAAACATTCGAGAACGGTAGTTAGAGAGCTATAGACCTTCTTTTCTGAGTTTAGATATAATTCGTTATTATCGGTAGTAAGCAGTTATTATAGTTGGTTTGTTGATACAGTAACGACGTTTTAACAAACAGGTGTCGGCTATCCGGCTGACGAACGTGTGACACGGCCGGCTCGCGCGCAGTGAGATAACCCGTGTCGACGGTCGCGAGACGAACAAACAAAACAGAGTTTCGCGGGCGATTACTCTCCTATTCCGCACCGAGGTAGGAGCGGAGGGAAGTGAGATCGGTCTCCGTCCGGCCGAAGGCCTCCACCGCATTGTCATCGGTCGTATTGTCGAACTTCAGCGACTGGTACTGGTCGGCCCCCATTGGGAAGCCGGGGATCGACCCCGCAATCGAGAGCCCGATCCCCGCGAGTCCCATCGGCACTGGAAGCACGGTCACGGAGCGACCGTCGGCTCCGTGGGCGAGTTTGGCGACATCTGCGAGCGACAGCACATCAGGCCCGCCGAGTTCGTAGGTCTCTCCGACGTGAGCGTCGTCCTCGACGCTATCCGCAAGCATGGGGACGAGATCACCGACCCAGATCGGCTGAAACTTCGTTTTGCCGCCGCCGGGCAGCGGGCTGACGAACGGTGGGGCGAGTTTCTTCGTGAAGGAGACGAACTCTCCGCCCTCGCCGAAGACGACCGACGGGCGAACGATCACCCAGTCGAGATCCGACTCTTTGACGTGGGTTTCGGCCTGTCCCTTCGCCCGGATGTAGGCAGTCGCTCCGTCGGGATCAGCACCCAGCGCACTCATCTGGACGAACCGATCGACCCCGCTTTCCTCGGCAGCCCGGACGAGGTTCTCGGTGCCGTGGCGGTGGATTTCGTCGTGCATCTCGTTGCCGCCTTTTGGTTTGAAAAGCGGAGAGAGGGCAACGAGGTTGACGACGACATCTTGGCCGTCGAGCGCCGACTCGATGGAGTCGTAGGCAGTGACATCACCACTAACGGTGTCGACGCCCTCGGGCAGAGCCGCGGCGTCGGGAGTCCGTGCTAACACCGTGACGTCGTGGCCGCGGTCGACCAGTTCGTCGACGAGGTTCGTGCCGATGAATCCGTTCCCGCCGGCTACTAACACTTGCATACCACTAACTACTCACCGGATCGACCTAAAGGTAGCGTGACCCGCAGCCGAGAGCGAACGGTTCATACGCCACCGCTCGGAGTGAGTTGTATGCTCGTGACTCTCGAAGGGTTGGATGGGAGCGGCAAAACCACCGTCTGGCACGCGTTAGGCGATGCCTACCCCGAGGCAGTCCACACGCGCGAGCCAACTGAATCTTGGTACGGCGAGGCAGTCTACCGGTCGATCAACGAAGAGAGCGCTGATCCGCTCGCCGAGCTGTTTTTGTACACCGCCGACCACGCCGACCATCTCTCGCGCGTCGTTCGGCCAGCACTTGCGGAGGGAACACTCGTTATTTCGGATCGGTACAGCGACTCGCGGTACGCCTATCAGGGCGCGACGCTTGCGGGAGAGGTCGACGACCCGATGGCATACGTCCAGTCGATCCACGAGCCGTTTACGCGTCGACCGGATCTCACCTTTTATCTGGATCTCGATCCCGAAACCGCCGCCGAGCGAAGCGGAAAAACGAACAAATTCGAGCAGGCGGCCTATCTGGATCAGGTTCGGGACAACTACGAGCGATTAATCGAGGAAGACCCCGAGCGGTTCGTCCGCGTCGACGCCACCCAGTCGCCGGAGGACGTTTCCGAACAGATCCTGACCCGGCTCGCTGCCGAAATTGCCGACTGAGTCAGATTTACTGCGTCTCCGGAAGCTCGACCTCGTCGGGCTGGGCGACATAGAGGAGATCGAGCGTGAGCCCAATCGCAATCGGGAGGCCGATCATGACTCCAAAGACGACCGTCGGCGAGCCGAGATTCGGACCGAGTCCCAACACGCCGGTGAAGACGAGCGTCGACAGGAAGAGGACGACGGGGATCAGTGTCAGCACATAGATCACCCAGCCGAACTGGGTTTTGAGACGAAGGCGGAAAAACCGCGTCAGGATAGCTGCGAGGAGTGTATGTCCAACCACCACCCCACCGAACACCACAAGCCCGATAATCGAGACCATACCAGTGCTACGTGGTGGTGACTCTTTGGAGTATCGACTGAGTGACGCGCTCAATCTTCCAGCGACATATATGTTTTCGTCTCCAAAACCCCGTCGAGGGACTGGATCTCGCTGGCAGTTGTCTGGAGGACATCGTAGACTTCGTCGACCGAGAGTTCGACGATCAGATCGTACTCTCTGGCGACAATGTGGGCTTCGGTAACCGGGTCAAGATCCCGAATCATCCCGAGTAACGACTCCGAGGCGGCCACATCCGTTTTGACCATCACGAACGCATGAACCATGTGTTGTAGTCGCACACCAGCGACAAAAGCGTTCCCACGGGGATACAGTTATGCGCCGGGAACGTGTTATGTGTTCGCATGCGCTTCATTATTATCGGAGCCGGACGAGTAGGGCTGCGCACTGCCCGTGTGCTCCGCGAAGAGGGCCACGAGGTAACGCTCATCGAGCGCGACAGCGAGAAAGCCGACCGTGCGCGCGAGTTGACCTTCGAGGTGGTCGACGGTGATGGCTCCCGAGAGGAGACCCTCCAAGCGGCCGGAGTCGACGACGCCGACGCCGTCGGCGCGCTGACCGGCGACCTCAACGTGAACTTCGCAGCCTGTCTAATCGCCAAACACCACGGCTGTCGGACCGTCCTCCGAATTGACGAGGACTACCGCGAGGAAATCTACCAGAAGTACGCCGACGAGGTCGACGAGATCGTCTACCCCGAGCGACTGGGTGCAATCGGCGCGAAAAACGCGCTGTTGGGTGGCTCGATCCAAGCGATTGCCGACGTCGCTCAGAGCCTCCAGATCCTCCTGATCACGGTTACCCCCCAATCCCCGATGAAAGGCTACACGCTGAGCGAGGTCGAACTGCCGTCGAACGCACGCATTCTGGCGTTCGGAAAGGTCGACAGTCCGCTTGGGATACCACTACCGGATGATTCGCTGGAGGCCGGCGACCGGGTTGCGGTGCTCGTGGAGTTCTCTGAGCTCGCCTCGGTCAGACAGCTGTTGGTTGGCGATGAAACAACGGCCACCGCTGTCGCTGGAGGCGAGTAACGATGGCCGTTACAGCCTACATTCTGGTCAAATCGAACACCAGCGAGGTCGACCGTGTCAAAGAAGCAATCGAAGCCAACGACGGGATCACACAGGCGAATATCGTCGCTGGCGACGTCGACTTCATCGCAAAAGTGTCGGTCGAGACGCCCGGCGAAGTCAAAGACATTGTCGCCAGCGGGATCCAGACAATCAGCGGCGTCGAAAACACCCAGACCTACATTGCCATGGGATAGCCCCCTGTTTAGGTTGGTCCACCGGCGTTCTCACGGGCACGATTGATGATACTGGATACCGGTTCCGTGTACTCATAGCCGGGGATAATCCCCTGAACGAAGGTCCCCTCGACGTAGTCGATGACTGCTCCAGCGTCGTCGACGCCACGACGCTCGTTGATATCCTCGAAACTGGCCTCGACGGTGATCGTCTCGCCGTCTCGTGTGACCGATGGTTCGAGATCACGCTCGGTACGGAACACGCCGCCGATATCACCCACGCGCAGTTCGAACGTCTCGTACCATCCGTCTTCGACGACTTCTGCGACCTCGTCTTCGGTCACGGCGTTTAGTAGGGGGACCCTAATTTCGACCGCGAACCGGATGTGGCCGTCGACGTGGTCGGCTTCGACGATTCCATCGAACGTGGTCGTGGTCGACTCGAAGCTCGCGTCGTCGACCTGTTCGAACGACGTGTGGTCGGCAAACGCACGATGAACCCGTCCGGGTAGCTCACTCATAGCTACTTACAGGGCGTCGACTCGGAAAAACACCGCTCTTTGCGTCGTTCTGATTGTGCTAACAGCTAGCTTGGGATGTCATTGGTTGTGATACTAGTTATCTTACAGCAACATCCACCGCACCCGGTATTGTTAAGTTAATCCGACCGATTTATTCAGGTGACGCTTCGCTTTGGAGGGCCGAAGCGTCAGCGGGGACCAATCAAGGCAACTCGCCTACGCGAGACTTTTTCCTTTCGTGTGGGCGAGTAAGCCTGTTTCTACGAGATCTCTTCGGTGAGCGACAGCTGTCTGCGAGTGTGGCTGGTCGACAAGACGTTGTTGGAACATAGTAATAATAGCATACTTCGAGGGCTGGGATTCGAACCACGGTCGTAGCGAAGCTACTCCCTGATTCGAATCCAGTCAGAACGATTCGGATGGTGCTCGCGTTCGCTCGCACCACACCACACTCATGCGAGGGCTGGGATTCGAACCCAGGGATCCCTTCGGAAGCGGGTCTTAAGCCCGCCGCTTTTGGCCTGGCTCAGCCACCCTCGCCCAATCGTACTTTGCTTATCCAACAAAAGTGGGTTTCGATGTCGACGCTACCAGTCGACACTCAGCGAGCCATCGCCATGCGGATCGGGCGCGAGTTCGATATCCTTCCGGCGGTCGATGATATGAATGATGCCGTCGCCCTTTTTTGCGGGACACAGCTCGGCGGCTTTGATGTTCTCGTCGAGTTCCGACTCGTCGAGAAAGTACGCCCGTGGGTTGGCAACGCCGGTATCGAGGTCGAGTTCCCAGTTCTTCGAGGCCTCAGCACACCGACCCGCGCCGAAGCATTTGTTCGCCTCGAAGATGATCTTGTACGGTTTCTCGTCGACCGATGGGGCGTCGTCGTTCGTGCCGAACTCGCTGGGTTTCGGCCGCTCGTCGCTCATACCCGCTACTGGGTACCAGTCGACCTTTCATCTGTCGGTTAGTCAGTGCCTACTGGGCGTCGGCAAGCAGCTGTTCGTACTGTGCGCCGGTCTGTTTGAGCGTTTCAGTCGAGTAGAGCCGTTCGTGGTCGACTGGGAGGTAGTCGGCGGCGAGTTCGTCGATTTTGGCGTCGACCGCCTCAGCCTCCCGGCCGTGGACCATCGTAAACAGATTGTAGGGCCATCCCTGGTCGGGTCGACGGGGGCGGTGATAACAGAGCGTTACGTACGGCAGACTGCCGACCTGCTGGCCCCACTCGTCGAGCTTGTCGTCGGGGACGTCCCAGACCACCATACAGTTGTTCTGAAAGCCGGTGACGACGTGGTTGACGACACAGCCGATACGTTTGATGCAGCCGGTTTCGAGCAGACGCTCGATGGCAGCCAGCACGTCCGACACGTCGGCCTTGATTGTGTCAGCAACGTCTTGGTACGGCGTAAGGCTCAGCGGGAACCCGCCCTGAATCGCGAGCAACAGATCGGCTTCGAGCTGGCTCAGACCACCGACAGCCTCCTCGGAGATCCGTGTTGCACTGACAGTCGTCGACTGAAGACTCTCCCGAGCGAATCGGTCGTCATTGACGACGGGAAACTCCAGATCGATGTAGTAGTCGGTCAACATCGGGAGATTCAGCACGTCACAGCCGGTTGTGGCTTCAATCTCGGCGAGAATCGAATCCCGCATCGCCTGCGAACCGGCGGTGACGACAAACCACATGTTCCACTCGTGGTCCCGGCGGTAGTTGTGGTTGACTTGGCGGTGGCTGTTGATCGTGGCTGCGACCTCGTCGAACCGTTCAGAGGGTGCTTGAACCGCTGCGAGGGTCGAACTACCGATGACGGGCGGGTTGAGAACAGGCCCGAACCGGCGGAAGATCCCGCGGTCGGTGAGTCGCTTGACACGGTCGAGCACGTCGGTCGACGTGAGGTCGACGCCCGTTTCGGCGGTGAGATCGGTTGCCATCTCCCTAAATGGGTCAGCGGCGACCGGCACCCCGCTTTGGTAGTCGTCGATCAGGGCTGCGTCGACCGCGTCGAGATCCGCCCGCCAATCGGCCTCGATACTCATTGGTTTCAATAGGTGGGGAGGGTATCTACCGCTTTCGGAGTTGTTCACGCAGTGGGAAGACAACGGGAGTCTTTTGGATGCTACGCACCAACACCCTGTATGGCTCAGGCGACCGAAACATTCGGCGAGTGGCCCCTGAAGCGACTGATGACCGAGGTCTGTGGCTCCGGCCACAAATCAGCAGACGACCTGACGCGGGAGCAGGCGACCGAAGCCTTCGAACGTATCATCGCAGGCGCGCCCGACCCCACCACGCTCGGGGCCTTTTGGCTCGCAAACCGCTGGAAGCGAAACACCCCCACCGAGTTGGCGGCCTACACCGACGTGATGTGTGAACACGTCGACTATGCTGAACCGGATTGCGATCCAGTCGACTGCGGAGCCAACTACGACGGCAAGGGAAAATCCGCCATCCTCGGCGTCGGTGCAGGTGTCGTCGCCGCCGCGGCTGGAACCCCGATTGTCGTTCACTCCGGTGACCGCGTGCCGACCCAGAAACAGGATTCGTATAAACACGTACTGGACGACCTCGGCGTTGCAACCGAACTGACGCCACAGGAGTCGGCTGACATGGTCGACGAAACCGGCTTCGGCTTCTACTATCAGCCAGCATTCAATCCCGTCATCGACGAACTGTTCGACCGCCGGGATATGATGGGTGTCCGGACCTTTGTCAACACTATCGAGACGCTGGCAAACCCTGCCAATGCCGACGTCCACCTCGGCTCGTTTTACCATCTGGCCTTCGCGAAGAAGATTACCGACACCTTCACCGAGAGCGAACATCACGACATGCACCGCGTGATCATGTTCCAAGGAATGGAAGGCTACGATGACATTAGGCCCGGATTTACAAAGGTAGCCGAATGGACAGACGGAGAGTTCACCGATTACGGAATCGAGACCGCCGAGTACGGGATGGATTTCGAGGGCGAAGATCTCAACGTCGACGACATCGCCGTCGACTCCGCGACGATCACCGAAGAAGTGCTGGCAGGCGACCGCGACGACCAGTTCACCGATGCAATCGCGCTCAACGCCGCGCTTCGAATTTACGCCCGCGAGGACGTCGACTCCATCGAGACTGGGCTCGAAACTGCCCGTGAAGTCATCGCGGACGGCAGCGCCGAGGCCGTCCTCGACGATCTCCGAGCGTTCTGAACGGCAGTTCAGCACCGGAATCTCTCCTTATTTATAAACAAACACGACGTTTCGGACCGTAGAAGCTAAACGTCGCTCGCCGGTATACTACATTGATGCAACGTGTTCGGCGTCGAACGCCGCAGGATTTCGACCGCGTTCTTTCCTCGATGTGTACGGTCCCACATCCAGCCGCCCGTGAGGAGGCGCTCGGCTTTCTGTCGACCAACCCCGGTGATCCAGCGACCTACGAAATGGTCGCCGAACTGGAGGACGAGGCCGTCGACTTGCTCGGCGAGATCGCTGGACTCGACTCGCCACATGGCTACCTCGCCAGCGGCGGCACCGAGGCCAACATTCAGGCCGTCCGCGCGGCCCGGAACATGGCTTCGACAACCGATCCGAACATCGTCGCCCCCGAGAGCGCCCATTTCAGCGTCACCAAAGCCGCCGAGGTGTTGGGCATCGAGCTCCGAACGATCCCGGTCGACGACGCCTTTCGGGCGGACCTCGATGCGGCAGCGGCGGCGGTCGACGCCGACACCGTCGTCGTAATCGGTGTCGCCGGAACGACAGAGTACGGTCGAATCGATCCAATCGGTGCGCTCACACAGATTGCCCACGAATCGGGCGCACGGATGCACGTCGACGCCTCGTGGGGCGGGTTCATGCTCCCGTTTACCGACCACGAGTGGTCGTTTACCGACGCCCCCATCGACTCGATGGCAATCGACCCCCACAAGTTCGGGCAAGCGCCGGTTCCGGCCGGTGGGTTTCTCGCCCGCGAGCAAGAGACACTCGATGCGCTAGCGGTCGACACACCCTACTTAGAGACCACCTCACAGGCAACGCTGACCGGCACGCGAAGCGGAGCCGGGGTCGCCGGTGCGCTGGCGGCGATGGAGGCGCTGTGGCCCGACGGCTACCGCACCAGCTACCGCGAACAGATGGACAACGCCACCTATCTGGCAGCCGAGTTTGCGGCTCGCGGCATCGAAACCGTCGACCCAGTGTTGCCGCTGGTTGCGGCCTCACTCGCACCGTCGACGTTCGAGTCGCTCCGCGAGCAGGGGTGGCGGATCTCCCGCACCGCCAGCGGAGAGCTCCGGATCGTCTGTATGCCACATGTGAGCCGGGAGTCGCTGAACTCGTTCCTCGCTGATCTCGACCGAATCCGGTCGTAGTCGCCTTTTTGCTCGTTGCTACTCGAGTTTGGGTATGGCAATCCTCGTTCCCTACGACGGCTCACGTCCAGCCCAGCAAGCAGCCGAGTATGCGGTCTCTAACTGGAATGACGAAGAGATCGTGCTGCTGCGTGTCATCGAAGCCGCCGACGGCTCACTCGAAGCGGGTATCGATTTGATAAAAGAACGGCTCAAGGAGCAGCGCCAAGAGGGGCCTGCAGAGCTATCCGCGGAGGTGAAAGCCACATTAACCGACTCCGAGGCTGAATTTCGCGTCGAAACTACCGTCGGTAACCCAGCGCGGGAGATCGTCGACTTCGCCGAGACAAACGAGATCTCCCACATCGTTATCGGGAGCCACGGTCGGACAGGGGCCTCTCGGGTGTTGCTCGGGAGTGTCGCCCAGACCGTCGTTCGTCGGGCTCCAACCCCTGTGACCGTCGTGCGATGAGTCGACTCGGGGTGCTCAAGAGGATGGTCGACTGGCGACTGCGAATCAGCGGCTTTTAGGGCATCTTCGGCAACTCATAGCCAATGAGTCACGACGAGTTCCCAACCGACACTCCTGCGGTGGTGACCTGCGGGCTGCCGTACGCAAACGGCGACCTGCACGTTGGCCACTTGCGGACCTACGTCGGCGGCGACGTCTACGCCCGCGCGCTCGAAACACTCGGCCAAGAGACCGCCTTCGTCTCCGGCTCCGATATGCACGGCACCCCGGTCGCGGTCAACGCCGAAAAACAGGGCGTCTCCCCCGAGGAGTTCGCCTTAGAGTGGCACGAAACCTACAAAGAGACGTTCCCGCGGTTCGACGTCGACTTCGACAACTACGGCCACACCCACGACGAAACCAACACCGAGTTGACCAAAGAGATCGTCGGCGAACTCGACGCCAACGGCCACATCTACGAGAAGGAGATCATGGTGGCCTATGATCCCGTCGAGGATCAACACCTGCCTGATCGCTACGTCGAGGGGGCCTGTCCCTACTGCGGCGAGCGAGCCCGCGGCGACGAGTGCGACGAGGGCTGTCAGCGCCACCTCGAACCCGGCGAGATCGAAGATCCGGAGTCGACGATCACTGGGAACCCTGCGGAGTACCACAAACGGACTCACAAGTTCTTCGAAGTCTCGGAGTTCGAAGAGTATCTCACCGAGTTCTTGGATCGACTCGAAGGCACCTCGAACGCTCAGAACCAGCCCCGCGAGTGGATCGAATCCGGCCTGCAGGATTGGTGTATCACCCGGGATATGGACTGGGGTGTCGACTACCCCGACGACGACTCGGATCTCGTGCTCTACGTCTGGGTCGACGCGCCTATCGAGTACGTCTCGTCGACAAAACAGTACACCGAGCGCGTGGGGAGCGACACCTACGACTGGGAAGAAACGTGGAAAGACGAGGGCGAAATCGTCCACGTCATCGGCCGGGACATCATCCAACACCACTCGATTTTCTGGCCAGCGATGCTCAACGGTGCGGGCTACACCGAGCCCCGAGCAATCATGGCCTCCGGCTTCGTGACCCTCGGCGGCAAAGGATTCTCTACGAGCCGGGATCGCGCGGTGTGGGCCGACGAGTATCTTGAAGAGGGGTTCCATCCCGATCTGCTGCGCTACTATCTCGCCACTAACGGTGGCTTCCAGCAAGACGTCGACTTCTCGTGGGACAAGTTCCGCGACCGCGTCAACACCGAACTCGTCGGCACCCTCGGGAATTTCGTCTACCGGTCGCTGCTGTTTGCGGCGCGCAACTACGGCGGGACGCCGGAGGCGACGGTCTCGGAGGAAGTCGACGACCGGATCGCCGAGGCAGTCGAAGAGTTCAGCGCAGCGATCAACGACTACTCGATCCGGAAGGCGGGCAACGCGGGAATTAAACTCGCTCAGTTCGGCAACGAGTACATCCAGCGCAACGAGCCATGGAAGCTGACCGACGAGGACCCGGAACGTGCGGCGCAGGTCATCTACGACTGTGTCCAGCTTGCGAAGGCACTCGCGGTCATCTTCCAGCCGATTGCGCCCGAGACCTGCGGTCGACTCTGGGACCAACTCGGCGAGGAGGGAGATGTGGCCGACCGAACGATCGACGCTGCCCGCGAGGCCCCACAAGGGAGCTTCGAGGAGCCCGAGGAACTGTTCGAGAAGATCGAAGAAGAGCGTGTCGAGGAACTCAACGAGAAACTCGACGAACGAGTTGCGGCCGCAACTGCGGGCGAAGACAACGAAAACAACACTGACGACGAGGACACTGACACAATGACAGAAGAGACGACAGACGACACAGACGACGAACAGGCCACCGATCTCGAACCAATCGTCGACGAGCGAATCAGCTTCGACGAATTCCAAGACATCGACCTCCGGGTCGGCGAAATCGTCGACGCCGAGCCGGTCGACAGCGCGGACAAACTCGCCAAGCTACAGGTCGACATCGGCCACGAGGTCCGCCAACTCGTCGCGGGCATCAAAGAACTCCACGACCTCGATGAACTGCCGGGGACACGCGTGATCATTGTCGCCAACATGGAACAGGCCGAACTGTTCGGCGTCGAATCGAACGGGATGCTGCTGGCCGCTGGCGATGAGGCCGACATCCTGACCACTCACGGCGACTCCGAGCCGGGGACCCGCGTCCAGTAGGCCGACAGACCAGTTCGAGTTGGCGTATATGTCGAATACGAGTTGACATACTGAGAGACAGTACTATTATTAGCGAGTGAAACCACAGACGAATGTGCTCAGTAGTAGCCACTGACTGACCCCCTGCTGACGTGCCGCCACTGCCCTCCACTCGCACGGTAACCAACAGCGGAATCAGTGGTTACGGCTGAGTATCAGATTTTCTCACGTGGCTGCCAGCAGAAGGGCTATCCCCGGTAGTGATTTGTACTTTCCAGCACAAGCATGGTATAGAATGGCACAATCCCTGTGTGACGGGACGACAGCGGTCGACACCGTCCAAACGGACGGTATCGCACCTCCGGGAGCAAAGCACTTATCCCCGGAACGAACCGACCTACGGGTAACCCTCCCAAGGATATTATGAACGAAGTTCAACTCGAAGTGGCGAAGGCGTACCCCAACGATTCGGGACGTGGTATCGCTCGCCTCGACCCTGACACACTGCTGCATCTCAAACTCTCACCGGGCGACATCATTGAGATCGAGGGTGGCGAAACGACCGCTGCGAAGGTGTGGCGGGCCGACCGGCAGGACTGGAACACTGACACCGTTCGGATCGACGGCTTCACGCGCCAGAACGCCGATGTCGGCATCGGCGAGCGCGTGACGATCCGCAAGGCTGAGGCCGAAAAAGCGGACAAACTCGTGCTCGCACCGCCTGAAGAAGCGAGCGTCCAGTTCGGTTCCGACGCCGCGGGCATGGTCAAACGCCAGATCCTCAAGCGGCCGGTCGTCGAGCGCGACATCGTGCCCGTGATGAGTTCCACGAATCACCCATTCATGCGGTCGCCGGGGCAAGCAATCCCACTGATCGCCGTCGAGACCGAACCGGATGGCGTCTGTCTGATCACCGAAGACACCGAAGTCGAACTCCGCGAGGAGCCGATCAGCGGCTTCGAAAAGACCGGCGGCGGCATCACCTACGAGGACATCGGTGGCTTGCAAAGCGAGATCCAACGTGTCCGCGAGATGGTCGAGCTGCCGATGAAGCATCCCCAGATCTTCAAAAAGCTCGGCATCGAGCCGCCACAGGGGGTGTTGCTCCACGGTCCACCGGGCACCGGGAAGACACTGCTTGCGAAGGCGGTCGCCAATGAAACCTCCGCGAGTTTCTTCTCTATCGCTGGCCCCGAAATCATCTCGAAATACTACGGGGAGTCCGAACAACAGCTCAGGGAGATCTTCGAAGATGCGAAAGAAGAGTCGCCGTCGATCATCTTCATCGACGAACTCGATTCTATCGCGCCCAAACGCGAGGACGTCACCGGCGAGGTCGAACGCCGCGTCGTCGCCCAACTGCTGACGATGATGGACGGCCTCGAAGCACGTGGTCAGGTGATCGTGATTGCAGCCACCAACCGCGTCGACTCGGTCGACCCGGCACTTCGTCGACCGGGCCGCTTCGACCGTGAGATCGAAATCGGCGTGCCGGACGAAGTCGGCCGCAAGGAGATCCTCCAGATCCACACCCGCGGCATGCCACTATCGGACGATGTCTCGCTGGACCATCTGGCCGACGAGACCCACGGCTTCGTCGGGGCGGATATCGAGAGCTTGACGAAGGAAGCCGCGATGAAAGCACTCCGGCGCTACTTACCGGAGATCGATCTCGACGAGGAGGATATCCCGCCGAGCCTGATCGACCGGATGATCGTCAAGCGGAGCGACTTCGGCGGCGCGCTCAACGAGGTCGAACCCTCCGCGATGCGCGAGGTTCTGGTCGAGCTGCCGAAGATCACGTGGGACGATGTCGGCGGGCTCGAATCGCCGAAACAGCAGGTCAAGGAGTCGGTTGAGTGGCCGCTGAGTTCCCCAGAGAAGTTCGACCGGATGGGCGTCGACGCGCCGAAAGGCGTGTTGCTGTACGGCCCACCCGGAACCGGCAAGACGTTGATGGCCAAGGCGGTCGCCAGCGAGACGAACGCGAACTTCATTTCGGTGCGTGGCCCACAGCTGCTATCGAAGTGGGTCGGCGAGTCAGAAAAGGCGATTCGCCAGACGTTCCGGAAGGCACGGCAGGTCAGCCCGACGATCATCTTCTTCGACGAGCTTGACAGCCTCGCTCCAGCTCGCGGGCAGGACATGGGCAACAACGTTTCCGAACGCGTTGTCAACCAGCTCCTGACCGAACTCGACGGGCTCGAAGAGATGGGCAACGTGATGGTGATCGGCGCGACCAACCGGCCGGATATGATCGATCCCGCCCTGATTCGGTCGGGTCGATTTGATCGGTTGGTGATGATCGGCCAGCCCGACGAAGAAGGCCGCGAGCAGATCCTCCGCATCCACACGGGTGACACGCCGCTTGCGCCGGATGTGAGTCTGCGAGAGATCGCCGAGATCACCGACGGCTACGTCGGCTCTGATCTCGAATCCATCGCCCGCGAGTCGGCTATCGAGGCGCTTCGGGACGATGACGACGCGACCGAGGTCGAGATGCAGCACTTCCGGAGAGCGATGGAGTCGGTGCGACCGACTGTCACTGAGGAAATCCTCAGCTACTACGAGGATATCGAAGATCAGTTCCGTGGCGGCGGCGGCCGCGAACAGCTCGGCGAGCGCCGCGACGGCCGGATCGGCTTCCAATAAGGCCGTCGACGATCCTTTTTTAAAAAGCCAGCAGGATCAGTAGATCAGTTCGTCGTTGTTGTCGATCATGTACAGCGCCCGCGCCGCGATGTTGACCGAGTGGTCGCCGATGCGCTCGATGTCACGGATCGTCAACAGGAACCGCGAGACGTCTTCCATGAACGCCTCAATGTCTTCGTCCGAGTCCATCTGTTCGCTCTCGATCAGCTCACGGACGACCGTATCGCTGGCGACTTCACAGAGGTAGTCCAGATCGTCGTCGCGTTCGTCGACGGTATAACACTTCTCTCGGTCATCGTCAGCGTACGCAGCCATCGCCTCATCGAGCATCTCCAGTGTGACCGATCCCAGCTCCTGGAGGTCGATGTCGGGAAAGAGGTTCGTCTCGCCAGCGGTGGCGTACTCGCCGAGGTTCGTCGCGAGATCAGCGATCCGTTCGAGGTCGGTAATGATTTTGAACGAGGCGGCGATAAATCGGAGATCGCCGGCCACCGGCTGTTGAAGCGCGATGAGATCCGTACACTGCTTTTCGAGTTCCAGATACTGCTGGTTGATCTCGCTATCGCCGTCGATTACCTGTTGGGCGAGGTCGTGGTTGTTCGTTTCGAGGGCGTTGAGCGCCATTTCGAGGCGCTCGGCGACCGTATCGCTCATTTCGAGGACGTCGGACCGCAGATCAGCAAGCTGTGATTGATATTCGTTTCGGGGCATATCCCCCTATGAGGCAAGCCGATAGAAAAGAATTTCCCACAGCGGATATGTCACGAAAATACACGTGAAACAGTCGACAACGGCTCTTGATACTATCCGAACTTACCCGTAATGTAGTCCTCGACGCGCTGGTGTTCGGGGTTCTCGAATATCTTCTGGGTGTCGTCAAACTCGACGAGTTTGCCGCCAGTGAGGAAGACGCCGGTTTTGTCGGAGATACGGGCGGCCTGCTGCATGTTGTGGGTGACGATAACGACAGTGTAGTCTTCGGAGATGTCGGCGATCAGGTCTTCGACCTGCGAAGTGGCGACCGGATCGAGCGCCGAGGCTGGCTCGTCCATCAACACGACCTCCGGATCAGGTGCGATTGCACGGGCGATACAGAGTCGCTGTTGTTGGCCCCCCGAGAGTTCGAGGCCGGATTCGTCGAGACGGTCTTTGACCTCGTCCCACAGCGCCGCGCCTTTGAGGGCCTCCTCGACGCGGGCGTCGACATCGTCGTCGAACCCCTGAATGTCGAGCCCATAGGCGACGTTGTCGCGGATGGATTTCGGGAACGGGTTGGGTTGTTGGAACACCATGCCGATCTTCCGCCGGAGTGCGACGGGGTCGACGTCGTCGTCGTAGACGTTTTTGCCGCCGAACAGCAGCTCACCCTCGACGCGAGCCGCAGAAATGAGATCGTTCATCCGATTGATACACCGGAGGAACGTGGATTTCCCACAGCCGGAGGGGCCGATCAGCGCGGTCACGCGCTTTTCGGGAATATCCATCGTGACGTCTTGGAGGGCCTGATCATCGCCGTAGAAGACGTTGATATCCTTGGCTTGGATGATTGGCTCCTCGATGAGTGTTCCCGACTCTGGTTGGCTCGTGGTAGCGATATTTGAGCCGGGTGCCGGTGACGACACTGCCTCATCTGTCCCCTCGGCGTCAGTTTCGGGTTCACTCATGAACGTACATCGATGTTATGTCGGTCCCAAATAGCTGTTGCGGAAGCATACGAGTCAGTCGACAGATCATCGACCGTGACTCTCCGGCTCTCTGAACCCGCTCCAGTCATTTCTAAACCAGTTCCGGTTCGGTCGCTTTGGGGCTATCACGGTCGACCGTGGGTCGACCCACAAGACAGTCCGAGCCATCACAATCTTTTTTCTACAGTCAGTAAAACAACATCTATGTCGACACGTGTCGGACTCCAGTCACAGATGATCGTCGCTGTTGGATTGGTGGTCGTCGTCACGATCCTGTTTCTGGTCAGTGTCTGGTCGGTGTTTTATGCGCTGTTGATCATCTTCGGCTTCAGTGGAGCAGCGTTTCTCGCATCGATTGTCACCGGCGGCGTGGTCCTGTGTATCGGATATCTGGAGTACAGTCAGCTCAGCCGGATTGAGGGGTTGGCGGATGCCCACCCCGTCGACCGCGAGACGGTCCCGGAACTGTATCAGACAACGACAAAGGTCGCGGCGATGCTCGGCGTTCCGACGCCGACGATTGCGGTTTCGGATCGGGCTGCGCCGGAGGCGATGGCGGTGGGCATCCGTCCGGGGAACATCCACCTCGTATTGTCGACTGGGACGATCACGGCCCTCGACAGCGACGAACTCGAAGCCGTAATCGGCCACGAACTGGCCCACGTAAAGAACCGCGACGCAATGGTGATGACTGGGCTCTCGCTGCCGGTCGTCCTCGCCGATGGGTTGCGATCCCGTATCGACCGGCTGGAGGACCCACAAGGGTTTGCGATCCTCACCGTCCCGCTCAGTCTGGTTTCGAGTGCAGTGTGGATTAGCGGGCGAGCGATCACCGCACGACTGTCACGGCACCGCGAACTGGCTGCCGACCGTGCGGCCGCCCACGTGAGTGGCTCGCCGTCGACGCTTGCGGCAGCCCTGCGAACACTCGACAGCGAGATCACAAACACCCCAGAGCGTGACCTGCGAGCAGTCTCCGAAATCTCCTCGCTGTCGATTCTCTCGTTGGAGCCTGCAAAGCTCGAAAAGGTGATGCTCGGTCCCGATGGAACCATCGAACCCTCCTACTGGTGGCTCCGAAAACGCTTGTATCGCCTCAGACGCTGGCTGTTCGTCACCCACCCGCCGACCGAAGATCGGTTACAGGCGCTTGCAGAACTCGAAACACAGCAGGAAGCAGCACGACACACCAACACGAACGATTAAAAACCCTGCTTGTGCAACATCGGCTATGATCCCACTCACAGCCCCACCTCTGCCGATTGGAACGACCGCCGGTGTCGTCCTCGCGGTCAGTATCGTCATTACACTGCTCTGGATTCGGTCCGTGTTTCGCTAATCCACGTTCGACGCTTACTCAGTCGACTCCGAGTCGGGTGACTGCACACGCGCTTCGAACCAGTTAGCCGCAGCCTCAACCGCCACAGAATCGGTGCTGCTGAACTTCACACGGACGTACTCGCCGGGGTAGCTGCCGACGCTCACATCGAACTCCTCTCGGACCGCCCGCAGCCGGTCGACCAGCGCGCTTTCGGGCTCGTCGGCGACCACTGTCTCAGTGTAGATTGGCTCGCCGACGAACTCGTCGGCAATCGCTTCGAACATCGCTTTCATCTCGGCTGGGACGCCCGGCAACACGTAGATCGAGTCGACGACCGCGCCGGGCGCGACGCCAACCTCGTTGGGAAGCATGCGCGCGCCGGCGGGCAGTTCGGCGGTCCCTTCAGCGAGGTCATCAGCCGAGTAGCCGCCCTGTTCGGTGAGCCACTCGCGGGCGGCGTCGTGGTCGACTGTCTCCCGACCGAGGGCGGCCGCAACCCCCTCCATCGTGAGATCGTCGGGTGTCGGTCCTAACCCGCCAGTAACGATCACCGCGTCGTAGTCGGCGCGGTACTCGTTGACGACGTGGGCGATATCACTGATTCGGTCGGGAAGGGTGGTGATTCGGTCGACCGTACAGCCTCGGCTTGTGAGCTGTTCGGCGAGCCACACCGCGTTCGTGTTTACGGTCGCGCCGACCAGCAGTTCGTCGCCGACGGTGACGATTCCGACTTTCATTTTTTGTCGTCGTCCTCCTCAGTATCGAGGCCCATCTGGACCCGAACGTCGTGGAGGCGGTCGATCTGTCGACGGTAGTAGTAGAGACCACCGACACCGATCAGCGACAGCAGCACCACCGCGCCGCCGAAGACGTACAGATCCCGATCCAAGTAGTATTGGACGACAACCATCGGCCCTGTGACCTCCGCCCAGCGGACGTGGACCTGATTGTCGACGATCTCGCTTGCGGCACCGCGCGGGGCGGTGTTACCGAACAGGAAGAAGTCGATTCGGTAGTCTTCGGGGAGGATGACCTCGTAGGAGCCCTCGACGTAGACGGGCAGCGACAGTCGACGTGGCGTCGCATCCGCCGAGAAGGCGAGTTGGCCGTCAGCAGGCGCAGTGACATACACCTCGTCGGGCGTCTGTTCGACCTCGCCATCGGGGGTATCGCGGAGTTCGGTGCCGGAGATCACGGTGCCGTTTGCGTACTGGAACCGGACCGCCGAGATGTCGAGTGGACCTTCGGTGCCGAGCCCGGTCGACTGGTAGAGCCGGAGCCGCTGGTCGGCGTCGACGCGGTAGATGGCTTGAACCTCGTCAGTTGTATGGAGCGTGAGCTGGGCGTCGCGGTCGGTGTCCCAGCTGTAGGGTTGGGCTGGCTCCCGGTCGAGTCGCTCGTCGGAGACCTCGCCGCCGCCGGTGACGTAGGACAGACAGCCAGCCGTCGACAGCAGGAGTACCACTGCGACGACCGCGAGGCCGAGCCGCCGGTTCATCGCTCCTCCGGAGCCGCCCGGTTCGGTCTGCAGACTCGGGTTGGCCGACAAGCCCGATTCGACCCGTGGTGTCGACTACTCGCAGAGGCGACTGAATCAGTCGGTCGACGCCAAGTGTCGGTCCTACGGAGCCGTCGGGTGTCGACCCTGTCCTGGTGGCTGGACATAGCGTATGTATGGTCTGTACTGCCGTGGACTGTTGAGCCTATCGCAACGTTCCAGCTGGGATGCTGCGTCAGGATCACAACTGCGACAGGGGCACCCTTTCGCCCACCCCCTACTTGTTGTACAGCTACCATCTCCCAACAACGGCTTCGAGTAACTCAGGGTCGACCAGCGACGATCAACTCAGGGTCGACCAGCGACGATCAACTCAGGGTCGACCAGCGAACCAGACTGAATCCGGTGACCACGGTCGACGTACTACCCAGCGTCCATTCAACTGATCTATCAGTAATACTAAAATATCAGGAGATCGTCTGCCAGCCGTGGTACTATGCACATCGCAGTCGTGTCCCTTCATATGGGTGATGAAGACAGGCACACAGAGAGCCCACTCAATGAAGAAGATCAGGAGATCGGTGCAAAAATTGCAGACGATCCTAAAGATCTCCTTTCGATACTCCCTCACTACTACCGGGGCGAAGTGAGTCAAGCAAACAACACTCAAGATCGGATGGATCAAACAACGAATTGGGCAATTACAGTGTTGGCTGCGCTCCTTTCGGTCGTATTTGCGAGCCCAGAGATGCCCGCGTATTTACTCTTAATCGGAATTCTAGTACTCAGTATGTTTCTCTCGTTCGAAGTGCGACGGTATCGATTCTACGATGTCCACCGAGCGCGTGTGCGGTTTTTCGAAGAGAACGTCTTCGCAAACGCACTCCAGCCAATCGGTGCTGAACACTCGACGTGGCGCGAGGAACTCAGTGATGATCTTCGGCACCAGATGTTCAAAGTCGACTCAGTAGAAGCAGTATCCCGCCGTATACGGCGTATTTACGGGCTCTTGTTTTCGGTGCTCGGTGTCTCCTGGGTTGCAAAAGTGACGCTGTTCACGCCGGAGTCCCAGTGGACTGAGGCCGCAGAGTTACCGGGCATACCGGGTGAGATCGTTGCAGTTCTGCTTGGGATATTCTATCTGGGTCTCCTACTGATAGCGAAATGGCCGCTGGACCGAGAAGCGAAAGGAGAAATCCAGGGCAATAAATCGGGTGAGTGGAAAGAAGAGTAGGTGTCGGCCTTTTATAGACAACTCCGGTACGTTCACAACTTTGTATTCATCATATATGTGTGATTAGCATCCCGTGATCGCACAACCGTTTTTTGCGAGGCAAACGGTCAAGCCCGTCGACCGCCAAACGACTGCCACTCGCTCCCATGGCACCCCGACTCGAAACACCGATTCAGATCGGCGACCTCACGGTCCCAAATCGGCTCTATCGCGCGCCGCTGTTGGAATGTGCAGGCAATGGACCGGATGCCGTCGACACCCTCATCGCTGATCTCGAACCCGCGGCCGCGTCGGGGGCCGGCCTCGTCTGTCAGGGCGCGACCCTCGTCCGCGGGCCGGGCGGCTGTGCCGCGCCGAATATGACCTACGTCGACGATCCGGACTTTGTCGCAGACCTCTCGCGGCTCACCGACGCGATCCACGACCACGACGCGAAGATTGCGATTCAGCTCGAACACGGTGGCCTGCGGAGTATGGAGACGTGGCACCACGGCTACCGTCAGGCCAATCCCGATCTCCAACAGCTCGCGGTCTCGCGGCCGCCGCGCCCCCTCCGCGTCCTCGACCGGCTTGGGTTGCTCTCCTACGACCCCCACGTCCTGTCGACTGAGGAAGTCTACGAGTTGGCCGCGGATTTCGGTCGCTCTGCGGCGTGGGCCAGTGAGGCGGGCTACGACATGATCCACATCGCGGGAGCCAACATGGGGATCGTCCACCAGTTTCTGTCTCCCTTTTATAATCAACGCGAGGACGAGTTTGCCGATGGAACGCGGTTCCTCGAACTCATCGCCGCCGAGATCCGCGACCGCTGTGGCGACGTGCCGCTGCTGACCAAAGTGCCGGCGGAGTCGACCGCGCCGCCCGGCGTCGGTCCACGGCTCACCGACGCTGATGCAGTTGGGATCTGCGAACGACTCGAAGACGCCGGCTTCGACGCCCTCGTTCCGGTCACCGGCTCGGTGATCTGGGATCTGAGTATTATAAAGGGCGAGTATCCTGGCCGGGCATGGGACGACGAACAGTTCAGCGAGGCGTACGCGGCGGCGTTTGGCGGTCGACTCCGAAAACGGCTCGCGGCCGCTGCGACATGGCTCGATTCGCTGCTGTATGAGTTCGAACCGGCGTGGAACAGTGGACTATGTCGACAGGTTCGCGAGCGGGTCGACATCCCGGTACTCGCAGAAGGAGGGATTCGGACTCGTGGGCAGATCGACGAGATGCTGGGGAGCAGTTGTGATATGGTCGGGTTGGGTCGACCGTTCTACGCCGAGCCGCGGCTCCCGGCCCGGCTTTTAAATTCGGACGCCGAGACGGCGGTCGTCTGCGAGAACTGTAACAACTGCACTGTCCCACAGGTCGCGGGCAAACCGGGGATCTGTCGGACGCCAGCGGTGCTTCGGGAGGCGGGTCGACTCCGAAAGGCCGGAGCGTACGACCGGCCCGACTCCGATTCCTGACCGTGGATGTCTGACGCCCCGAGTGAGTTTTATACTCCGACTCAATGCAGATGGTATGAACCGGGCAACAACGTTCGTCACCGGAGCCATCAGTGGGCTTGCTGCGCTGGCTGGCTGGCGGTACTACCGCTCACATGCCACCGAGCGGGTCGACTACAAGACTCTGCGGCTGCACGACGATATCGAACTCAGGCAGTATCCAGCCGTCGTCGTTGCCGAAACTGTCGCCGACAGCGCCAGCGAGGCTCGCAGTCGACTCACAAGCTATCTGGCCGGCGCAAACGAGGCCAAGGCGGCGATTCCGGCAACGACGCCGATTCGAACACACACTGAACCGCTCGAACTGGCGACACCCACACAACAGGAGTCGTCGACCGACCGATCTCGTGTCGGTGTCTACCTCCCCCAGTCCTACAGTCCGAAAACCGCACCCAGCCCCGACGATAGCTCGGTGGTGCTCACCGTCGAAACACCGCGAACGGTGGCTGTTCGCCCCGTCCGATTGTATCCCCGCGTCGACCGGTTCGAGCAGGCCACCGCACGGCTCCGGTCGACCATCGTGGACTCCGAGTTGGTTGCGGTCGGTTCACCGTTCGTCCTCAGCTACGATAACGCCGTGCTCGGCTCGCTGACGGGACGGGCCGAAGTCGGCGTCGAAATCGCCTGAAGGGTCTTCGTCACGCTGTGGTCCAAACGAGTCTGTATCGAAGGGAATCACGTGTAGAGGGTGAGAAACGGAAAGCATACACATCTCAGTGCTGGAATGGGTACGTATGAGCAATTCGACCCCGAGTCGGAGACGATTGCTGCAGGTCGGAGGGAGCGCGATACTCGCCACCATTGCAGGCTGTACCGGGCAACCCTCCCAAAACGCCACCGAGTCGGACTCGCAGTCGGATTCCTCGACCGATCCACAAACGCAAGTGTATCAGGAGACGATTGATTCGGTCGTCCTCGTCCAGACTGACGAAGGAGCCGGAACGGGGTTCATATACGACAATACTCACGTCGTCACGAACGCCCACGTCGTCGGTGAGGCCGCGTCGACCGAGATTCGCTTCTCGGAGGGTCAGTGGACCACCGGCGAGGTCGTCGGCACGGATCGACACAGCGACCTCGCTGTGATCGCTGTCGAGACGGTCCCGGAGCGAGCGACCCCACTCTCGTTTATTGACGGTGAAACCGAGGTCGGCCAGAACGTCGTTGCGATTGGCAACCCATTCAGTTTCGATGGTACCGCCACCGCAGGCATCGTCAGCGGCGTCGACCGGTCGATACCCTCGCCGACCGGGTTCACGATTCCCGATGCGATCCAGACCGATGCCGCGGTCAACCCCGGCAACAGCGGCGGCCCGCTGATGTCGCTGGAGGGCCGGATCGTTGCGGTGATCAACTCCGGCGGCGGCGATAACCTCGGCTTCGGTATCTCCGCTCCGCTCGCCCGGCGCGTCATCCCGGAACTCATCGAGACGGGCTCGTACGAACACAGCTATATGGGCGTCTCGTTTGCCAACGTTACCCCCGACATCGCCGAGGCAAACGGGATGGACGAACCCCGTGGCCTGCTCGTCGACGAAGTCGTCGACGATGGCCCGGCGGCGGGTGTCCTCCAGCCGAGCGAGGAGAGCGAAACCGTCGACGGAACACAGCTCCCGGTCGGCGGCGACGTCATGCTCGCACTCGACGGCACCGAACTGCTGACCAGCGAGGATCTCGGCAACTATCTCGCCTTACAGACCCGTCCCGGCGACACGGTCGAACTGACCATTCTCCGAGACGGCAGCGAACAGAGCGTCGAGATGACACTCGGCACGCGCCCGGACGAACTCTCACGATAACAGTCAGCACCCGGTAGACGATAGGTCGGTTCGATAACTCGGTCCGATACCGTTCAGTTGTCGGGAAAATATGGGTCTGTGAGTCGGCTTCTTTTATAAGTAGCCGTGTTCGACCAGCCGGTCGACCGCCTCACGGAGTCGCTCTTCGCTGGCGGCATACGAGATCCGAGCGTAGCCGGGCGCGCCGAAGGCACTGCCCGGCACGGTCGCCACGTGGGCTTCCTGGATCGCGCCCTCACACCAGGCTTGATCGTCGTCGTCGACCGGGATCATCATATAAAAGGCCCCGTCGCCGACCGGCACGTCGACGTCGTGTTCCGCAAAGAGGTCCGAGAGCATGTCGCGGCGCTCGCGGAACGCCTCGCGCATCTCGTCGACCGAGTCGTCGGTGCGCTCGGAGAGCGCTTCGAGGCCGGCGTGCTGGACGAAATTCACGGCGCACGAAACCGAATGCGAGTGGAGTTTGCTTGCCTCGTCGATGAGATCCTGTGGGGCGTGGATGTAGCCGAGCCGCCAGCCGGTCATCGAGAACGCCTTCGAAAAGCCGTTCAGGGTGATCGTTCGGTCTTCCATCCCATCGAGTGAGCCGAGCGAGGTCGGCTCGACGCCATACGTAATGCGCTCGTAGATCTCGTCGGAAATGACGGCGAAGTCGTGTTCGACTGCGAGGTCACGAACGCCTTCGAGCGCCTCGTCGGAGTACACTGCGCCAGTCGGGTTCGACGGCGAGTTGACGATCACGAGTTCGGTCTCGTCGGAAACCGCCTCGGCGAGATCGTCGAGACCCGGTTCGAGTTGGAAGCCGTACGGCGAGAGGTCGACGCGGTTGAGCGAGCCACCGGCGAGTTTGACCATCGCCTCGTAGGACACCCACGCCGGATCGAGCAGGACGACCTCGTCGCCGTCGTCGATCAGCGTGTTGATCGCCTCGTAGAGACCCTGCTTGCCACCCGGCGTCACGATAATCTCGTCGGAGTTGGCGTCGACGCCCTGATCGGTCAGCTTCTCGGCGAGTGCCTCTCGAAGTTCGAGAATCCCGTTCGAGGAGGTGTAGCCGGTGTGGCCGGCGTCCATCGCGTCTTTGCCCGCCTCGATGATGTTCTGTGGGGTTGGGAAATCAGGCTCGCCAACCGAGAGGTCGACGATGTCGATTCCCTCGGCTTCAAGTTCGCTCGACAGGTTGCTGATCGCCAACGTCGCGCTCGGTTCGACCCGGCCGACTCGGTCCGCAAACTCCATGTTCATGCTAGTACCTCTACCATATCCACGGCGGCGTTTACCGCTTCCGCTCCTTTGTCGACGCGCTCGCGGGCCTCCGCACCGCTCATTCCGGGGCCACTGACGCCGAAGGTGACCGGCGTATCGCGGTCGCGGCTGACGTCGGTCAGTCCTTGGGCCGCGGCGTCGGCGATGACACGGTCGTGGTCGGTGTCGCCGGAGACGATGGCTCCGAGAACGGCGACGGCGTCGATGTCGTCGCGACGGGCCAGTCGGTCGGCCGCCAGCGGCGAGTCGTATGCGCCCGGTACTTCGAGAATCTCGGCTATTTCGGCGTTCCGGTCGGCGGCAGCCTCCTCGGCGGCGGCCTGCATCTTCGAGGTGACCGAATCGTTGAATTGGGCCACTACCAGTCCCAGTGCTGTCATAGCCGGAGGTTGGACGGTTCGGCAAAAGAACTACCGTTCGCGGGTCGGTAGAACCCGGTCGACCGCTCTGGCTCCATATCGTCGTACTGAAAACACAACTATATGTTCTCACCCACTAGTTCTGTACCATCTGATGGATAGCGACCGATGACAGTCGTCTTCTGGACGCTCGTGGCGTTTGCGACCGTTAGCTCGGTGCTCATGGCGTGGGCGCTGGGTGCAAACAGCAACTCACCACCGTTTGCGCCCGCGATTGGCGCGAACGCGGTGTCGACGATGCGCGCGGCGTTCCTGATTGGGATTCTCGCCGCTGCCGGCGCACTGACACAGGGTGGCGCGATCTCCGAGACCATCGGGGCGAACCTGATCGGCGGCGTGACGATCACGCCGCTGGCGGCGGCATCCGGCTTGCTGGTCGCGGCGGGGTTCATGGCGTTCGGCGTCTACAGCGGCTACCCCGTCCCGGCGGCGTTCGCGACCACCGGCGCCATAGTCGGCGTCGGCCTCTCGCTGGGCGGCGATCCGGCGTTCGACACCTACCGGCGAATCGTGACGTTCTGGCTCCTCGTCCCACCGACATCCGGCGGATTGGCGTACGTTACCGCCAAACTGCTCCGTCGTGATGACGTCCCCGAGACAGTATCGATTCCGTTTCTCGCGGCAGTGGTCGCCGGCATCCTCGCCAACGTTCGGCTCGGCGTGATTCCGCATCCCGACCGCGCCCAAGGGTCGGTCGCCGAGGCGGTCGCGCGGCTCGTTGGCGATCCGTCGGTGTTCGGTATCGAGTTCGCCGTCGTCCTCGTCACGCTGGCGTTTGCAGCCCTCGGCTTTCGGTATATCCGTCGACGGACCCAAGCGTCGGTCGACACGGGTATCCGGACGCTGTTGCTCGGACTCGGCAGTGTCGTCGCGTTTTCAAGTGGCGGCAGTCAGGTCGGCCTCGCCACCGGTCCGCTCGAAAATTTGTACGGTGCGGAACTCGGCCTCCCCAGTATCGTCCTGCTGGCCATCGGTGCGGCAGGTATCCTCGCGGGCGCGTGGATGGGCGCGCCTCGACTCCTGCAGGCGACCTCGCGGGAGTACGCCCAACTCGGACTCCGGCGGTCGATTGCCGCGCTCGTCCCCGGTTTTATTATCGCTCAGTTGGCGATCACGCTCGGGATTCCGATTTCCTTTAACAACATCATCATCTCCGGTGTAATCGGTGGCGGGCTCGCGGCGGGGTCGGCCGGCGTCTCCCGCCGGAAAATCGGCGTGACTGTCGGCTTTTGGCTCATCACGCTCGCGGGGTCGATTGGTATCGGGTTCGGGCTCTACCGACTGTTGTCGACCGTCCTCGGTATTCAGTAACTGGCTCTTACTGTTATATATCGACCGCTGGCTGGTCTCCACCAGTCGGACTACCGGACGACAGTCACTGTGACGGGGGCTTCGCCGAGAACTGCTGTGGCAACAGTCCCTAACAGCCGTCTGGCGAGTTCGCCGCGCTCGCCGCCGTGGCCGCCCATCACGATGTGGTCGACCGTGTGCTGCTCGGCGTAGTCGACGATGGCCGAGGCGGGGTCGCCCGTTTCGACAGTCGTCTCAACCGAGCGGTCGGCGGCTGCAGCCTCGGCCTTTGCAGTCTTGATGAGTTGATCGGCGCGCTCGCGGGCGTCGGCCTGTCGACTCTCGTCGGGTTCCAGTATCCCGCCCTCGCTCATTCCGGCATCAAGCGGCGTAACGATGTTCAGCACGGTTACTCGACAGTCGAAGGCCGCAAGCGCGTGCTGGAGGGCCTCGTCGGCCAGCGGCGAGCCATCCAGCGGGACGAGAACGTGTGAGGGGAGCATACGACCAGTAGAAAGGGGCCATACAAATATCATCCACTGTTCGATAGCAGACTGGTTCTCCATATGACGCCCACCCAAAGCCACAGCACTGGCGCTCGAAACAGAACGCTTTCTACCGCAACGCCGAACCATCAACTGTGACATCGAGCCCAAGTGCAGACAGTCGACAGAGTTGGCTGGTTGCGGTCGTCGGGGCGATTGCGATGATCTTCACGTTCGGCACGCCGCTGTCCTACGGCATCTTCAGCAAGCCGTTCAGCGAAGCGTTTGGTATCTCGCCGGTTGCGCTGTCGACCATCTTTTCGGTGATGCTCCTAACTTTCTTTATCGGCTCCGGAGCGGTCGGCGTGTTCGCGGTCCGGGTTCCGGCGCGAGTCGTCCTGCTGGCGGCGGCGGGCGCAACCGGCCTCGTCACGCCCTCGCTGTATTTCGTCGACTCCTATCTCGGCTTGCTCGTCGTCTTTGCGGTGCTTGGCCTCTCGCTGGGCACTGTTTTCGTCCTGCTGGCCTCGATTGTCCCGCGGTGGTTCGACAAGCGACGCGGTGCGGCGACAGGACTCATCTTCGTCGGCAACGGGCTTGGGCTGTTTATCCTCCCGCCGCTGTGGCAAACGGCGTTTTCCACAGTCGGTGTCCGACAAGGATTTGTGACGATTATGGGTGCGACGGCAGTCGCGTTTCTGCTCGCCGGAGTAGTCTGTCGACGACCACCGTGGACCACCCAATCGACGGCGACGACCGGCGAACTCGTCGACTGGGTCAGCGGGCTGGCCAGAACCCGTCGGTTCCAGCAGTTGTTCATCGGGATGGGACTGGCCTTCGCGTGGTACCAACTGCTGGCGGCCTACGCGGTCGACCTGTTTGCCGCCCGTGGGTTGACCGAGACGGCGGCGTCGACTGCGTTCGGACTGATCGGTGGCGTGAGTATCATTTCCCGAATCGGCGGCGGCTATCTCGGTGATCAACTCGGCTCCAGACGGGCGTTTCTCGGCTCACTGAGCTTCGCCACAGCCGGAATTGTGCTGCTCATACTTCCGCAGGTTCCCCTCCTACTGGCCGCCATCTTCTTTATTGGCCTCGGATTGGGTGGCTGTGCGACGCTGTACATCCCTGTTCTCATGAACGTGTATCCGCCCGAGAAGGATACCGCAGTCATCGGCGTGTTCAACGTCGCAGGCGGGCTCGGCTCGCTGCTGATGCCGCCGCTGGGAACCGCGAGTATCGCCTACACGGATGGGTATACCGCAGCAATTCTGCTGACCGTCGCCGTTACGCTGGTCGCCTTCTGGCTGATTGTCGCCGGTACGAGAGCCGGGTAGGCGTCGAAAAATCCATCTGACAAGAATTACCCAAACTTTTCTACATAGAATATGATATCCGGGTATGGCAGCAAACACAGGAGTCAGCACTGATAGTCTCACAGACCAGTATTCAACGGTGGTTTGGATCGCCGCCATCGTTGTCGGGCTGATATCGTTCCCGGTTGGACTACTCGTCCCGGCGTATTTCTACATTAAGGCCGACAAAGGTCAGGGAAGAAGCCAGAGTGGGTTGGAAATCTGGACGGTCGTTCTCCTCGGTCTCTTCGGCATCGCAGCGGTCGAGCTCGGCGGCCGAAAGGGAGCAAAAATTCTCTGGGCCATTGCTGCGGCACTGTTCGTGCTGTCGCTGCTGGGTGTGGTGGCACTGCTGGTGATCTAGCGAGTCACTGTCGGTGCAGTCGTAGTGTCGGTGTCCCCAGTTGGGAATTCTTATGCACCGTCGACCGAATCCCTCAGGTATGACAGTCACGCTTCCCGGCCCAACGCTGGGCGTCGTCGGCGGCGGCCAGCTCGGGCGGATGCTCGCCGAAGCCGCCGCACCGCTCGGCGTCGAGGTAATCGTTCTCGATCCAACCCCGGAGTGTCCCGCGTCGACGGTCGCCCGCGATCAGATCGTTGGCGAGTTCGACGATCCCGACGCCGTCAGGGAACTCGCCGCCGTTAGTGACGCCCTCACGTTCGAAATCGAGCTTGCAGATCCGGATCTCCTCGACGAGGTTGCCGAGGAGTACGACATCCCAATTAATCCAGATCCGGGTACGCTCCGGACGATCCAAGACAAACTCGTCCAGAAGGAGGCGCTGGCCGACGCCGTGATTCCGGTGCCGGAGTTCATCGGCATCGGCGGCGAGAAAGACCTCAAACGCGTCGTCGACGAACTCGATGGCGTCATGCTCAAAGCCCGCCGCGGCGGCTACGACGGTCGAGGTAACACACCCGTCCAAGAGCCCGAAGATGCTGCGGCCGCCCTTGAGGAGTTGGGCGTCGACACGATGGCCGAATCGTTCGTCCCGTTCGCCCGCGAACTCTCGGTGATCGGCGTCAAGGGAGCCGACGAGGTGGCGACCTACCCCGTCACCGAGACGATCCACGAGGACGAAATCCTCCGAGCCAGCGTCTCGCCGGCCCGAACCGACGACGGAACGCTCGCCCAAGCCCGAGAAGTTGCGACCGATGTTCTCGAATTTCTCGACGGCTGGGGCGTCTACGGGATCGAACTGTTCGAGACCGAAGACGGCGAGATTCTGGTCAACGAGATCGCTCCGCGGCCCCACAACTCCGGCCATTGGACCATCGAGGGCGCACAGACCTCACAGTTCGAGAACCACGTCCGGGCGGTTCTTGGCTGGCCGCTTGGTCCGACGGAGATTCGAGAGCCGACCGTCTCGGCCAACATTCTGGGCGACGTCGACGAACCTTCGGAGGCGACGCTGTATAATGTCGACTCAGTTCTCGACGCGCCGAACGCCCACATGCACTGGTACGGCAAAAAACAGGCTCGGCCGCTCCGCAAAATGGGCCATATTACGGTTACCGATCCGGAGGTCGACGCCGACGAGGCCACTGAAGCCGATTTCGACGCGTTGGTCGACCGCACCGAATCGCTCCGTGATGGACTCACGTTTGTCGACGGCGACAGCGAATAGACCGTCGAGAACAAAACGTCGTAGGAACCGCCTACCAATTATACCATACTAATAACCAATGACTACCGCACCCGAAGTCCAAGACCTGATCGACCGACTCGAAGCCGAAGCCGCAGCCGAGCACAATCCAGCCACCACACCCGACGTAGGAATCATCATGGGCTCGGATTCGGATCTCGATGTGATGGCCGGAGCCTACGAAGCCCTCGAAGAACTCGGCTTCGCCGAACAGACCGATTTCGAGAACCCACCCGAGAGCCGGTTTACCTTCGAGAGCTACGTCGTCTCGGCCCACCGAACGCCCGAGTTAATGTACGTCTACGGCGAGACCGCCGCCGCTCGCGGAATTGATGCAATTATCGCGGGCGCGGGCGGAAAATCCGCCGACCTGCCAAACATGACCGCCTCGATTGCCTACCCGATTCCCGTCATCGGGGTCCCAGTGCAAGAGAAGTCTGTCGACTCGGTGATCGGGATGCCGACTGGCGCACCGATTACGGCGGTCGACGCCGGGAAATCGTTCAATGCGGGACTGTCGGCTGGCCAGATTCTTTCGCGAGAACACGACGAAATTGAGGAGGCGCTGGTCGACTACCACGACTCGCTACAGGGCGGCGTCGGCGAGGTCTCGAAAGCGCTGCACGATCTGGGAATCGACGGCTTCCGCGAGCGCGAGGAGTAACGTACTGGCTACCGGCGTTCAGAACGCAGTGTCGTCAAAATGCAGCGTCGTCGACCAGCAGTTCGCTTCGGATGTAGGATTCGAGTTCCTCCCGGAGTAGCCCGACCGGCTCGTCGGTCCGGGTGGTTTGCTGGAGGTTGATCCCTTCGAGCGTGGCGCTGAGGAACTCCGCCGTCCGGTGAGGGTCGACCGATCTGAACACGCCCGCATCGATCCCAGTTTGGATGATTTCGGCGAGGTAGTCGACCAGATCGGCCGACATCTCGGTAAACTCCTCACGGAACGCTGGGTTCTGGATCGCCTGCGACCGCAGTTCGAGATAGGTGCCGATCCGCTCGCCGGCGTCCGGTGTTCCCTCCGGGGCGGGGTATTCGCCGAGCGAGATGGTGATATAGGCCTTCAGATCGCCGACCGGATCACCCGCGGATTCGATCCGATAGCCACGCTCGAAGTAGTCCCGCATATATTGGACGAACGACAGCAGAATGTCGTCTTTGCCGTCGAAATGGTGGTAGAACGTCGACTTGGTGAGATCCGACTCGTCGGCGATCCGCTGGATCGAGATGCCGGGATAGCCGTGTTTCTGTAGGGCGGCAAACGTCGCCATCATAATCGCCTCGTGGGTGTCGGCCGGCTCGCCGTCGAGCGGAGCCTCGTCACTCATTGGATGCTGGTTATCGATCAGGGAAAATATAGCTTGTTACTGGCCGAAAGAATCCTCATGCGATGTGGGCAGTTTCGGTTAGACAGTCGACTGACGGGTGTCTCACGTCGTTGAACAAGGAGTGTGGTGGCAGCCGACCAGTGGGCTGCCGGGTCGACTCGCGTGAGGTCCGCGAGCACAGCTACCGATGACTATCGATTAGACCGTACCGGGGATCCAAACGCCGGTTGGAATGAGTCCAGCCACGTACAGCAGTCCGATACCGAACGACCAGAGAACGATTGCCATCGCTGGTGGATCGATGTGGGTCCGGCCGTGGGCATAGAAGATTCGCTGGGTGAGTTCACCGAGGATCGCCGCGACGAACCCGAGCCCACCGGCGATAAGCAGCCCAGCGGTGACCGAAAGCCCGGCAAGGGCTGCGTCACCGGAGGCGGTTACCGCGAGGAAGACCGTCGACCCAGCCAGCGTGATGTGGTGGGTAACCGGGAAGTTCTCGACGCCGAGATTCAAGAACAGTAGCGAGGCGGCACTGATACCGAATCCGAGGAACGGACTCCCGGTTCGGAACGCGAGATAGCCGGAGACAAGTCCCGCGACGACACCGATTGCACCGACCTCGGCCCATTTGTACTGCTGGGGAAGCCACGGCTCGGTTGCGAGCCAGTTGTGCTGTGCCGCACCGCCGTTTTCGACTGCTCCACCGTCGGTTGCGACGTCACTACCGGTGGTCGTGTCGCTGACCGTCTCTCCGCGCTCGAACGGACCCATATCCAACAGCCCGCTGCCACTTGTTTTACCGATGAGTGCGTAGCCGAACACCGCACGGTGGACGAACGCGCTGATCACGATACTTACCGGGATCGGGTCGACAGTGATCAGGAGATTTCGAGACAGTTGTTCGATGGCGATACCGAGCATGCCGAAGACACCACCGACAGCCAGCACATCGGGTTTGTTACCGAGGGCAAAACCGATGTCCTTGGCGTTGTGGTAGTCGAAGCCCGACTCCATATAGCCCTTTTTGGCTGCGTAGGCCGCGGCTGCGGCCCCACCCGCAAAGGAGATGTGAGGGCCGAGCACGTGGCCGAAGCCGATCCCGACGAGGTCGACCGAGCCCTCGGGGGCGACGCCGACGATGTTGGCAGCCGCACCGGCAACCACAAGCAGGCCAGTGAGCACGAATGCCGGCAGCGCACCGATGGCTGCACCGAACGCGCCGCCAGCGAACGCGCCGACCCAGATCGACGGTTCGCCGAGGACGCTCGCCACGTCGCCGAACGAGCCGCCGAACGCCTGTAGGGCGAGTTCGGGTGCGAGTTCAGCAGGCATCCACGATCACCGCCTTCGTTCGTCGGGTGGTCGACTGGCTGCTGTCTGTCGTTGCTGTGCTGGATTCGCCGCTACCGTCGCGGAACGCACCACATCGTGGGTCAGACCCTACCGATATCGTGGCTCCGTTGACTGGATTCCGTCTCATGTATTCTCTATCCGCGTCTCGAACGAACGTTCGTTTTATTATTAATGTGTTGGTTTTTCCTGAATGAAGGTCAGTTCGGCAAAGCGCGGTCGAAACCAGCGTGTCGACAATCGAACAGTTCGCCCAGCCGTTGGCCAATTGGTGAGTTCTGCACTGGATCAGCTGTTTGGCTGACCATACCGCCCGTGGCGGCCGGTCAAAAATCAACGCTTATGAGGGGCGGGTTCAAACCTTCGGACGTTACGGAGAACCCGGAATGTCATGGATAGCAATCGGGGCATTGGCGCTCGTCGGTATCGCCATCCCACTCGCGATGATGGCGGTGTCGGCGCTCCTGCGTCCAAGTGTCCCCGAACAAGGCAAGACTACAACCTACGAGAGCGGTGAGATCCCGACCGGCTCGGGGCGCGTCCAGCTTAATATTCAGTATTACATGGTCGCGCTGCTGTTCGTCGTCTTCGATATCGAGACGGTGATGATCTTCCCGTGGGCGGTCATGTACCGCAGCGCACTCGAAGCGGGCGTCCCGCTATCGCAGGCGCTGGCCCCAATGCTGCTGTTCGTTGGGATCCTCGTCATCGGTCTCGTATGGGCGTGGCGCATCGGTGCAGTCGAGTGGACACGGAGTCTGCGTGCCGCCTCGCGAAAGACAGAGAGACAGAACACATGAGTAGCGACAACCAACAACCATTCGTCACCGACGACAGTGCGAACGTAGCAACAGACACCCGCGAGGCACGGCTTGCGGGCCAAGACGACCGATTCAACTCCCGACTGCGGGAGGCGTTCGGCTCCTCGCCGTTCATCCTCACCAAGTTCGATAAGTTCATGAACTGGGTGCGTGGCTCCTCGATGTTCATGCTCCAGTTCGGGATCGCCTGCTGCAGCATCGAGATGATGCACACCTATGCGGTCAAACACGATCTTGACCGCTTCGGTGCTGGCGTCCCGCGTGCCTCGCCGCGACAGGCTGACGTAATCATCATCCCCGGGACAATCGTCTCGAAGTTCGCCCCGCGGATGAAACGCGTCTACGACCAGATGCCGGAACCGAAGTTCGTCGTTGGGATGGGCTCCTGTACGATCTCAGGCGGTCCGTTCCAAGAGGGGTACAACGTCGTCAAAGGCGCAGAAGAGGTCATCCCGGTCGACATCCACGTCCCGGGCTGTCCGCCACGCCCTGAAGCGTTGATCTACGGCGTCGCCAAACTGCAGGAGCGAATCGCCAACGGCGAGTCCGCGCCTGTCGTGGTCAAACCCTACGAGTTAGAGCAGTTCGGCGACCTCGAACAGGACGAAATCGTCGACCAGCTCTCGAAGGAAATCGACGTCGACGATCTCGTCATGCGGTACAACTGGGCTGATTCACCATGAGCATGGAATTTCCCGATACGTCAGGCGTTGCCGAACAGACGCCCGAGGAGATCGAAGCGCTGCTCGGCGATCTCGTGATCGGCCGCGACGATCACCTCAACGCCCCCGGCTTCGTCATCAAACCCGACACCGTCGTCGACACACTCAGTCGACTGCGCGACGACGCGGGCTTCGACCACCTCTCGTGTGTCACCGCCCAGGAGTACGAAGATCGGTTCGAATCGATCTACCACCTCACAAAGTTCGGTGACCGAACCCAAGAGGTCTCCATTGTCGTGCCTGCGGACAAGGAAAACCCCGTCAGCCAGTCGGCAAACGAGGTCTTCCGCACCGCAGACTGGCACGAACGCGAAGCCTACGACCTAGTAGGCATCGAGTACGAGGAGCATCCCGACCACCGTCGCATTCTGCTCCCTGAAACGTGGCAGGGCCACCCACTCGGCATGGACTACGATCAGGACCAGCCACAGGTCGTCCCACTGCGAGAACACGCCAACCCGCTGCTCGAAGACCAGAAGGCCGAGGCCGAAAGCGACGGCGACACCGAGACGATGTTCCTCAACATCGGCCCGCACCATCCGGCGACTCACGGTGTCCTGCACATCAAAACCGTCCTCGACGGCGAACAGGTCGTCGACCTCGAACCCGATATCGGCTACCTCCATCGCTGTGAGGAGCAGGTCTGTCAGAACAGCACCTACCGCTACCAGATCATGCCCTACCCCGACCGGTGGGACTACATCTCGGCTGGCCTGCTCAACGAGTGGGCCTACGCGCGCGCCGCGGAGGACATGGCTGATATCGAGGTGCCGGAGTACGCCCAGATCATCCGAACGATGGGCGCAGAACTGTGTCGCATGGCGGCACACTTCCTCGCACTGGGGACGTTCGCCCTCGACATCTACGGCGACTTCACCGCCATCTTCATGTACTCGATCCGCGACCGAGAGCGTGTCCAGAACATTCTGGAAGACCTCACCGGTCAGCGGCTGATGTTCAACTACTTCCGACTCGGTGGCGTCGTCTGGGATCTGCCAGAACCCCGTGAGGAGTTCTTCGAGAACACGCGGGACTTCCTCGACGAACTCCCGACCGCCCTCGAAGAGTACCACGACATGATCACCTCCAACGAGATCCTGCAGATGCGGACCGTTGGAACCGGCGTCCTGCCGAAAGACGTCGCCAAAAGCTACGGCGCGACCGGCCCGGTCGCCCGTGGCTCGGGGATCGACTACGACCTTCGGCGTGACGACCCATACGGCTACTACGACAAACTCGACTGGGACGTTGCGGTCGAAGACGGCTGTGACAACTACAGTCGACTGCTCGTGCGCATGCGTGAGGTCGAAGAGTCGGCCAAGATCGTCGAACAGTGTATCGACCTGCTCGAAGAATGGCCCGAAGACGAGCGCAATATTCAGGCCAACGTTCCACGGACGATCAAGCCCGACGACGACACGGAGATCTACCGGGCTGTCGAAGGTGCGAAAGGCGAGCTCGGGATCTACATGCGTGCGGATGGCACCGAAAAGCCAGCCCGATTCAAGATCCGGAGTCCGTGTTTCTCGAACCTCCAGACACTGCCCGAGATGTCGAACGGCGAGTACGTCCCTGACGCAATCGCCAGCCTCGGTAGCCTCGACATCGTGCTCGGCGAGGTGGATCGGTAATGGTGGGTCCACTACAGAGCGAAGTAGTGCTGCTCCCCGAACGGATCGCCAACCTGCTCGGATTGGGTGGCACACTCGGCGAAGTTGTCGGCGCGCTGATCGGCGCGTTCATCGTCGGCAACATCATGCTCGCGTTCACCGGCGTCGCCGGTCCGTGGGCCAAACGAAAGATTACGGCGGCGTTCACAGACCGGATCGCAGTCAACCGGATTGGGCCATTTGGCTTACTTATCATCGTCGCTGACTCGGTGCGCCTGCTCTCGAAAGAGCTGATTATCCCGGACGGCGCGGACCGACCGTCCTACGATCTCGCACCGATTATTCTGCCTGCCTCTGCACTGCTCGGCTTTTCAGTAATTCCGATGGGCAGTGGGATTCAGCTTGCAGACCCCGAGGCTGGGCTTGCACTGGTGTTCGCCTTCGCCTCAATCGCCTCCATTGCACTGATTATGGGTGGCTACGCATCGAACAACAAGTACTCGCTGATGGGCGGGCTGCGTGCGGTCGCCCAGAATATCGCCTACGAGATTCCGCTGATCGTCACCGCGATGTCGGTCGTCGTCTTCGCTGGCTCGCTGCAGATGAGTACCATCGTCGCCGAACAGACGTCGACGCTCATCTCCCTTGGAGGGATCTCGATTCCGGCGTGGTACGCGTTCGTCAACCCGTTCGCGTTCGTGCTGTTTCTGGTGGCGAACATGGCCGAGATCGGTCGGAACCCCTTCGACATTCCGGAGGCTCCGACCGAGATCGTCGCTGGCTACCAGACCGAGTACTCCTCAGTGTATTTCGTGCTGTTCTACCTCGGGGAGTTCCTCCACGTCTTCCTCGGTGGCGCAATCATGGCGACGATCTTCCTTGGCGGACCGGCCGGGCCGGTCCTGCCGGGCTTCGTTTGGTTCGTCATCAAGATCTGGGCGTTCTTCCTGTTCACCCAGTGGTGCCGCTCGGCGCTGCCCCGCGTTCGTATCGACCAGTTGATCGAAATCGGTTGGAAAGGAATGTTGGTGCTCTCGTTCGCTAACTTGGTGCTCACGGCCATTATCGTGGGAGTGATCGCATAATGATCGGACTACTCAAAGGCATGGCAACGACGATGAAACACGCTCTCGACGGCAAGACGTTTACCGTCGAGTATCCCGAGACCGCACCCGAAGTCAGCCCGCGGTTCCGGGGTGTCCACAAGTTCAGCCAAGAGCGCTGTATCTGGTGTCGACAGTGCGAGAACGTCTGTCCGAACGATACGATTCAGATCGTGATGGACGACCAGCGCAACGGCGAGCAGTACAACCTCCATATCGGCCAGTGCATTTATTGCCGACTCTGTGAGGAAGTCTGTCCCGTCGACGCCATTCTACTGACTCAGAACTTCGAGTTCACGGCCGACACCAAAGACGAGTTCGTCTACAACAAAGAACAGCTCAAGAACGTGCCGTGGTACAAGGGGATCGACCCCCTCAACTCGCGCAACCCAGACCGGGGTGCGTGGATCGGCGAGGGCGACGGCGAAGTCGACTATCAGTAGTCGAATCGTTCTCGAAATCTTCAAAGGGATACCTTAAGCATACACATACAATGGTTTATGAGACAATTGCGTTCGCGCTGTTTGCCCTCATGACAGTGGGCTTCAGCCTGGGTGTCGTCCTTGCCGATGACGTGTTTCACGCGTCGTTGCTGTTGGGCGGGGCCCTGTTGAGCGTCGCGGTACATTACGTACTGCTGCAAGCAGAGTTCCTTGCAGCGATGCAGATCCTCGTCTACGTTGGCGGGGTTCTCATTCTGATTACGTTCGCCGTGATGCTGACGCGAACCGACACAGAGACGGAGGTGAGTAACGTATGACCGACGACAAACCGGGATCGTCACGCAAACCCGGTCTTGCGGCAGTCGCGCTGTTCGGCGTTCTCGCTGCGATAATTTTGAGTTCAGCGAGCGGGTTTGCCCCAGCCACGGGGTTCCCCGCGGGCGAATCAATCGTCCACAACATCGGCTATGCGCTGTTCGATATCGAACTCGGCGAGATCGCCTCGGAAGGCTTCCTCGCCGCGTTCCTGATTATCGCGCTTGCGCTGGATGTCGCACTCGACAGTGCGATCTACCTCGCAAAGCAGGAAGACGAGGGCACGATCATCTCGGCGCTGACCGACGGTGGCCGCGATGTTTCGGGAAACATCGACAACAACCGCGGAGGTGACTCCTGATGGTAGTCGCCATGGAGTACTATCTCCTGTTGTCGTCGGCAATCTTCTGTATCGGTCTGTTCGGCGTGCTGACTCGGCGGAACGCGCTGTACTTCCTGATGTCGGTCGAGCTGATGTTGAACGCAGCCAACATCAACCTGATCGCCTTTTCGTTCTACTGGGGGAACCTCACCGGCCAAACGTTCGCGCTGTTCGCCATCGCGCTGGCGGCCGCGGAGGTCGCAGTCGGTATCGGGATCATCCTGACGCTGTACCGGAACTTCGGAGACGTCGACGTGATGAAAGCCGCAACAATGAGGTGGTAAATAGATGGTATCCGCATCCGCATACGTTCCGGCAATCGTTCTGTTGCCGTTCGTCTCGTTTATCGTCGCACTGTTCGGTGGCAAATACCTCCCCAAGCGGGGGGCCTACGGCGGAATCGCTGCGACCGCGGGAGCGTTCCTGCTGTCGCTGTGGGTTCTCGTCTCGGTCCGCAACGGCGCAGCGTTCCAAGAGACCTACTACACGTGGGCAAGTGGTGTCGGCGGTCAAGCCTGGACCCTCGAGTTCGGCGCGCTGATCGACCCGCTGTCGTCGCTCATGCTCGTCATCGTGGCGCTGATCGCGACGCTCGTCCACGTCTTCAGTCTCGGCTACATGAACGACGAGGGCGAACGCGACCTGCCGCGCTACTACGCCGGACTCGGCCTATTTACGGCCAGTATGCTCGGCTTCGTCATCGCGGACAACCTGCTGATGGCGTTCATGTTCTTCGAGCTCGTGGGGCTGTGTTCGTTCCTGCTGATCGGCTTCCACTTCCGCGAGCCCGGCCCGCCGTCGGCCGCCAAGAAGGCGTTCCTCGTCACCCGCTTCGGTGACTACTTCTTCCTCGTCGGCGTCGTCGCCGTCTTTACGACGTTCGGGACCGCAGCCTTCTCCGGTGCCGAATCGTTCCCGGCACTCGCCGAGGCCGCACTCGCAGGAACCGTCGACGTCTGGACACCCGGCAACCTCGGTGTCATGACATGGTTCACTGTCATTGGCCTGCTCGTCTTGGGCGGGGTCATCGGCAAATCCGCACAGTTCCCACTGCACACGTGGCTGCCTGACGCGATGGAGGGTCCGACCCCCGTCTCGGCACTGATCCACGCGGCGACGATGGTCGCGGCTGGCGTCTATCTCGTTGCCCGGATGTACGGCTTCTACGTGCTGACGCCGACGACAATGGGCATTATCGCCCTCGTCGGGGGATTCACCGCCCTGTTCGCGGCGACGATGGGCGTCGTCAAAAAGGAACTCAAACAGGTACTCGCCTACTCGACGATCTCACAGTACGGCTATATGATGCTCGCCCTCGGGTCGGGCGGCTACGTGGCCGCAGTCTTCCACCTGACCACTCACGCCTTCTTCAAGGCACTGCTGTTCTTGGGTGCTGGCTCGGTCATCATCGCCATGCACCACAACGAGAACATGTGGGATATGGGTGGCCTCAAAAACAAGATGCCAGTCACCTACTGGACGTTCCTCGCGGGCTCGCTCGCGCTGGCAGGCATCTTCCCGTTCGCAGGCTTCTGGTCGAAAGACGAGATCCTCTACGAGGCACTGATTCACGGCCTCAACGAGCCGCTCATCTTAGTGGGCTACGTCTTCGGTCTGCTCGCGGTGCCAGTCACTGCGTTCTACACCTTCCGGATGGTGTTCCTCACCTTCCACGGCAACGCACGCACTGAACTCGCTCGGAACCCCGAGCCGGTTCGCTGGAACGTCAAAGGACCGCTGTCGGTCCTCGGCGTGCTCGCCGCGGTCACTGGCATCATCAACATGGTGCCGGTCCAGAAGGTCCTCGGTATCGAGGGCATCGACTACCTCCACCTGTGGCTCGACAACGAGTGGGGCGGCATCGAGGGGCTTTCGTCGCACCACTACGCCGACATCGGCCCGTACAGTAGCAGCTACCTGTTCGGCGGCGAAGTCGGCACTGTCGTTGCTGGTGCGGCCGTCTCGCTTGGCCTCGCGGTCGCTGGCCTGCTGCTGGCATGGAAACTCTACAACGTTGCCGAGCCGGTCGAACACACCGACAAACTCGGCGGCGCAAAATCGCTGCTGTACAACAACTACTACCAAGACGAGTTCCAGATCTGGCTGGCCAACCGCACCCGAGGCGTCTCAGGTGGGGCCGACACCTTCGATCAGGGCGTCGTCGACGGCGTCGTCAACGGCGTCTCGTCGGTCAGCCTCCTGAGCGGTGACCGGATCAAACGCATCCAGACCGGGATCGTCGGCAACTACGCGCTGCTGCTCACGGTGAGCCTGACGGCGCTACTTGTTGCCTTCGCACTCTTGGGAGGGTGGTTCTGATGATTATTGAAGCACTACTCGCATTCACGTTCGCCGCCGCATTGCTCGTCATGGCCGTTCCGGACAAGTACGCCCACAAACTGGCCTTCGGGCTCAGTCTGGGGCCTATCGCCGGGGCGCTCTACATGTGGTCGAACTTCGAGGCCGGTGGCAACGCGCTCACCGGCGGCGATATCGCCTTCGAGACGATGGTTCCGTGGTTCGAAGCCGGGGGCTACACACTGCAGTGGTTCGTCGGCGTCGACGGGATTAGCCTGCCGCTGGTCATCCTGACGACGTTCCTCACGACGCTGGCAATCGTCAGCGCGTGGACGCCGATTGACGAGCGACAGAGCCAGTTCTACGGGCTGATGCTCCTGATGGAGGCCAACCTGATTGGCGTCTTTACCGCGCTGGACTTCTTCGTCTGGTTCGTCTTCTGGGAGGCCGTGTTGGTCCCGATGTACTTCCTCATCGGCGTCTGGGGCGGTCCACGCCGGAAGTACGCCGCGATCAAGTTCTTCGTCTACACCAACATCGCCTCGCTTGTCATGTTCATCGGCTTCATGACGTTGGTGTTCTCCCTGCCAGTGTCGACGTTCGGCCTGCCGGAGATCACCCAGTCGCTTGCAGCGGGTGAACTCACAGGCTTCTACGGACTGCCCGCAGAAACGCTGGCGTTGGTCGCCTTCGCGGCGATCTTCATCGGCTTTGCGGTCAAGGTACCGGTCGTCCCGGTCCACACGTGGCTGCCGGACGCTCACGTTGAAGCCCCGACACCGGTCTCCGTCATGTTGGCTGGCGTGCTCCTGAAGATGGGGACCTACGCCATGCTCCGGTTCAACTTTACCATGTTACCTGAGCAGGCAAGCACGTTTGCGATCCCGATTGCGATCATCGCGGTCGTCTCGGTGATCTACGGCGCAATGTTAGCACTCGCCCAGACGGACCTCAAGCGGATCGTCGCCTACTCCTCAGTGTCGTCGATGGGCTACGTCATCCTCGGACTCATTGCGTTCACCGAGTTCGGCATGGGTGGCGCGACGTTCCAGATGGTCGCCCACGGCCTCATCTCGGGGCTGATGTTCATGGCGGTCGGCGTCATCTACAACGCGACCCACACCCGAATCGTCGGCGACATGTCCGGACTGGCTGACCGAATGCCGGTTGCGGTCTGGATTCTCGTGGCCGGCGCGTTCGCCTACATGGGACTGCCGCTGATGGCTGGCTTCGCCGGGGAGTTCTTCATCTTCGTTGGCTCCTTCGGCTCTACGGCCCTGCCGTACGCACCGATCTTCACGGCACTGGCGATGTTCGGCATCGTCATCGTCGCCGGCTACCTCCTGCTGGCGATGCAGGACACGCTGTTCGGCCCGTTCCGACTTGAGACCGACTACGAGATCGGTCGCGCGCCGTTCCACGACGTCGCACCGCTCGTGGTGCTGCTCGGGGCGATCATCCTGCTCGGCGTCGCACCCTCGTTGTTCTTCGATATGATACTCGATGCAACCGTTCCGATCCTTGAGTTGACTGGAGGTGGGCTCTAATGAGCACGCTCCTACAGACCGAACCGACGAACTGGCTGTACGCTATCTGGTCGCTCCAGCCGACGGTGATTCTGGCAGTGACCGCACTGCTGGTGTTGGCCATCGACAGTCTCTGGCCGGATGCCCGCTCGAACACGACGCTGGCTATCACTGCAGCAGCCGGAACGCTCCTCTCGGTGGGCGTCACAGTCTGGTATCTCGTCGCAGGCACTGGTCAAGGCGCAACCGGTGGTGCGATCAGCCTGTTCAGTGATGCCATCGTCGTCGACGGGATGGGGCTGTTCTTCACGGCCATCTTCACCAGCGTCGCCGCCTTGGTCGTCGTCGCGAGCTACGACTACCTCGAAGACGACGAGAACCCGGCGGCGTTCTACTCGCTGCTGCTGTTTGCGACGACCGCGATGTCGATCATGGCAGTCTCGAACTCGCTGTCGACCGTCTTCATCAGCCTCGAGATGGCCTCGCTGCCATCCTACGCGTTGGTCGCCTACCTCAAGACCAACCGTGGGAGCGTCGAAGCAGGCCTGAAATACTTCCTGATCGGCGCGCTGTCGGCAGCGGTCTTCGCGTTCGGTATTAGCCTCGTCTACGGGGCAACCGGGACGCTCCTGCTGCCGGAGATTGCGGCCCAGATCGGTGGCGTCGGTGACCTCCAAGGAATCCTCGGCGTGGGGATTCTGATGGTCGCCGGTGGCTTCCTGTTCAAGACGGCCTCGGTGCCGTTCCACTTCTGGGCACCCGAAGCCTACGAGGGCGCACCCGCACCCGTGAGTGCGTTCCTCTCGTCGGCCTCGAAGGCTGCCGGATTTGTGGTGGCGTTCCGCGTGTTCGCAGTTGCGTTCATGCCTGCGCTCGATATCGCGATCAACTGGGCGCTGCTGTTCGGGATTCTCGCAGTCGTCACGATGACACTCGGGAACTTCGCTGCCGCGACCCAGACGAACGTCAAGCGCATGCTGGCGTACTCCTCGATTGGACAGGCTGGCTACGCGCTGATCGGCCTCGCAGCCATTACGGCCGGTGCGAACGAGGCTAACGCCGCAGTCATGGGCGCAGCGATGGCCCACCTGCTGGTCTATGGCTTCATGAACACGGGCGCGTTCCTGTTTATCGCCATGGTCGAATACTGGGGCGTCGGCCGTACCTTCGAGGACTACGCTGGACTCGGACGAAAGGCACCGATGGCCTCGATGGCGATGGCTGTCTTCATGTTCAGTCTGGCTGGCCTGCCGGTGGCTGGTGGATTCTTCTCGAAGTACTTCCTGTTCGCCAGTGCAATCGACGCCGGCTTCTGGTGGCTCGCGGCGGTCGGTGCGGTCACCAGTGCGCTGTCGCTGTTCTACTACAGCCGCGTCGTCAAGGCGCTGTGGATCGAGGAGCCAAACGGAAACCTCGACGCACTCGACAGCAAGCCAACCGGCTTGTATGCCGCAGTCATCGTCGCTGGCGTGATCACCGTGCTACTGCTGCCCGGCTTCGGTCCGGTCATCGAGACCGCACAGACAGCTGCTGGCGCACTGTTCGCCTAATCAGCAGCCACTGTTTTTCGCTGTCGACCCTCTTGAATAGCGACACGGCACCGTTTTCCCGGTCGACCACCTGTGGCTAGCTATGATGCGTCGGCTCGTTCTCGGTGATGGGGCACTCGGTCGGACCCTGATAGACCGTGCGGTCTCACAGCCGGGCGAGCTGTACGTCGTTACCGCCGACAGCGGCTGGGTGACGACGCTCCGGGACGACAGTATTGCGGCCGTCGAGGGCGATCCCGCCGATCCAACGCAGTACCCCTCAGCCGCCGATATCGTCGTCATCGCTGCCGATGATCCGGCACAAACCGAACGAATTACCGACACTGCCAGACAGCAGTTCCCCGACTCAATGCTGCTCGTCACTATCGGCGTGGATGCCACAGCCGCACAACGGCGTCGACTCGGGGAGGTGGCCGACACGGTGGTCGATCCCCGAGAAAAAATCACGGACCGAGTGATCGAGGCGACCGCACACACGCAGGGTGGTGGAATGGGGCTGCTGTTGTCGACGCTCCGGTCACTCTCCAAACCGCTGGCCGTGGTGGCTCACGACAACCCCGATCCGGACGCGATTGCGAGTGCGGTCGGGCTGGTTCGGATCGCCGAATCGGTCGGTGTCCCGGCCGAAGCCTGCTACTTCGGCGAGATTTCTCATCAAGAGAACCGTGCGCTGGTCAACCTCCTAGATCTCACGCTCCGGCCGGTCGACACCGATGTGTTCGATCCCGACGACTACGGTGCAATCGCGCTGGTCGACCACGCCCAGCCGGGTGTTAATGACAGCCTACCGCCGGAAACACCCGTCCAAATCGTCGTCGACCACCACCCAGCCCGGATGCCAATCGACACAACCGACAGATACGTCGACATTCGGCCGGACGTCGGCTCGACGAGCACGATTATCACCGAGTATTTCCGACGGCTTGGTATCTCGCCCGACCAACAGCTGTCGACGGCCCTGCTGTATGGAATTCAGACCGATACCAAACGGTTCACCAGGGAGGTCTCGGAGGCCGATTTCGAGGCCGCAGCTACCCTCACAGGAACCGCCAGCGAGGCCGATCTCGAACGGATCGAATCACCGAGCGTTACCCCGTCGGTCGTCGAAACGCTGGCCACCGCGATTCAGCGACGTGATGTCCGGGGATCAGCACTGGCAACGTGTGTCGGCGCGATCACCGACCGAGACGCCCTCGCTCAAGCCGCCGACGATCTGCTGGATATGGAGGGGATTTCGACGGTGCTCGTCTATGGCTACACCGAGGAGATGATCTATGTCTCGGGACGGACACGCGGCGGGACAGTCGACCTCGGCGAGACACTTCGGGAGGCGCTCGATCAGATCGGGAGTGCCGGTGGCCACGCGAACATGGCCGGCGCACAGCTCCCGCTCGGTATTCTGAATGACCTCTGTGAGAGCGATGAGCTCGCCGATGTCGTTCACGACCTGATCGCAGGGCGGTTTTTCGCCGCACTCGATGCGGCGACGGAGTCAGCCGAGTACATGATCAACCCACCGCTCGGCGGCTCGAAACAGTAGTCACTGCCTACTGCGACACAGGGTATGCCGACGAGTCGACCGTAGCTTTTTGCCCACGTTGGGCCAACACCAGCTATGGAGAGCAAGCCGCGGGTCAAGGAGTATATGACTCACGAAGTCTCGACGGTGTCGCCGGACGATTCGGTCGACGAAGTGACACGCCGGATCGTCGAAAGCGAGGGCCACAACGGGTTTCCGGTCTGTCGAGAGCTGACCGTCAAGGGGTTCGTGACCGCCCGAGATCTGCTTGCAGCCGACAGCGAGACGCCGATTTCGGCAGTGATGACTCCCGATATTCTGGTTGCCGATCCCGAAATGGCGGTGACCGATGCTGCTCGCGTAATTCTTCGGTCGGGGATTCAGAAGCTCCCGGTCGTCGACGACGAGGGTCGACTGATCGGTATTCTCTCGAACACCGATGTGGTCCGGAGCCAGATCGAACGCGTCACACCCGAGAAGGTGGGCAAACTCCGGCGGAGCCTCGAACAGATCCACAATGGGGTCGAACTCACCGAGGAGCGACGAACCGTTTCGCTGGCCGATCTCACACCGACACAGGAGCGCGTCTACGCCGACGAACTCGCCGGTCGACGCTACGAACTCGAACGGGGACTCGCCGAGCCGCTGGTCGTCATCGACAACACCGGAACAGCCGACACCGATACTCCCGAACTGTATCTCGCCGATGGCCACCATCGCGTGTTGGCCGCCGACAGTCTAGATATTCCTGAGATGGACGCCTACGTAATCGTCCTCAACGAGTCTGTCGACCTCGGGATCGCGAAGACAGCCAACAAACACGACCTGACGAGCATCGAAGACATCGCAATCGTCGATTACGCCCGCCACCCGCTCGTCGAGACGACCGAGCGGCTTCAGGAGTAGGTAATCACTAAGTCCGTGGCAGACAGCCTGCGAGTATGTACACTATTCACGCACACAGTTGGAGTGACAGATAGTGAGTACGGACGCCAGCGAGGAGCAACCGACGGTTATCGGCGTCGACGTCGGCGGTACCTTCACTGATGTCGTCCTGTTGGCCGACGGTGAACTGACGACACTGAAAGTACCGACCACCAAAGACCAAAGCAAGGGCGTTATGCAGGGCCTAACGCGGGCCTGTTCGGCCGCAGATATCGCCCCGAGTGAGATCGATGCGTTCAGCCACGCGATGACCGTCTCGGTCAACGCCTTGTTGGAGGAAAACGGCGCAAAAACGGCGCTGATTACCACCGAGGGGTTCCGGGATGTGCTCGAAATCGGTCGACAGGACCGCCCCGCACTTTACGATCTGAACGCCGACAAACCGACGCCACTCGTTCCCCGACGGCGACGGTTTGAACTCGGCGAACGGGCGACAACAGAGGGTATCGAACGGCCAGTCGACGACAGTGAGATCGACAGGCTCGTCGACACAATCGTCGACAGTGAAATTGAAAGCGTCGCCGTCTGTCTGCTTCATGCCTACGCCCATCCGGACAACGAAAAACGGGTCGCAGCGCGACTCCGTGAGCGGCTCGATGTTCCGGTGTCTGCCTCCCATGAGGTGCTGGCGGAGTTCCGCGAGTACGAACGGAGTTCGACGACAGTAGTCGACGCCTACGTCCGTCCGCCAATCGAACGCTATCTCTCACGACTCGAAGGGCGCGCCGTCGACGCTGGTGTGCCAACCCCACGTATTATGCAGTCCAACGGTGGCATCGCCGACAGCGAGACCGTCCGAAAGCGGGCAGTCACCACCGTTCTCTCCGGGCCCGCGGCGGGCGTTACCAGCGCGAGTGCGGTTGAAACCGACAAGGAGGGACTGATCACCTTCGATATGGGCGGTACCTCCAGCGATGTGAGTCTCGTCCGAGAGGGAGGCGCGGAGATCACAACCGACGCCAAAATCGGTGGTCGACCCATCGGCGTGCCGATGGTCGACGTCCATACGGTCGGCGCGGGCGGCGGCTCGATTGGGTGGGTCGACGCCGGTGGCGCGCTTCGGGTCGGCCCGGAGTCCGCCGGCGCGATGCCGGGACCCGCGGCCTACGGTCGCGGCGGCACCAAGCCGACGGTCACCGACGCCAACCTCGTGTTGGGGTATATCGGCGACGACGCCGAACTCGGCGGTGATCTTTCGCTGGATGCCGAGGCCGCACGGACAGCACTCGACTCGCTCGCAGCAGAGGCCGGGGTAGACGGCCCACTAGCTGCCGCCCGCGGTGTCTACCGAATTGCCAACGCCAACATGACACGGGCGATTCGGGCGGTCACGGTCGAACGCGGCCACGATCCACGCCAGTTTGGCCTCTGTGCGTTCGGCGGCGCTGGCCCGATGCACGCCGCGCAGATGGCCGAAACGCTCGGCGTCGACAGGGTAGTCGTCCCCTACGCCAGCGGCGTCCGGTCGGCGTTCGGCCTGCTGTCGGCCGACGAGAAACACGACGCGGCCCAAACAGTTCGAACACCGCTTTCGGCGGTCGACTCGGAGTTAATTGACGAGACGCTCTCGGAACTCCGGTCGGATGTGCTCTCTCGGCTGGGTTCTGGAGTCGACGAGACGGCGGCGAGAGTCGAGTATGCGGCTGATCTCCGCTACAGCGGCCAGAGCTTCGAACTCACCGTACCGATTTCGCGGCCGGTCGACATCGAGACGGTCGACTCGGCGTTCCACGCGGCTCACGAACAGAACTCGGGCTACCGAATGGACGATCCAGTCGAACTCGTCACGCTCCGGGCGACTGCAGTGGCCGAACGTGAGCCACCAGCAGTCGTCTACGAGCCGGAGGCACCGGCCCAGATTGGCCACCGGGAGGCGTTTTTCGACGACGAGTTTGTCGAGACACCGATCTACAACCGTGGTGAGATTGCGGTCGACCACTCGGTTGGGGGCCCAGCGATCATCGAGGCCGACGAGTCGACGACGGTTGTCCCACCTACCTGGACGGCGACCGTCAGTGCGGATGGGACACTCAGACTCAGACGGGAGGACTCTATATGACAGACACCACCGAAAGCTCCGATGTCGCCGAGGAGATTGATCCTGTGACGCTCGAAATCATGCGTAACCAGCTAGAGGGCGTCGCCGAGGAGATGGGACAAGTGCTAGTAGCCGGTGCCTACTCGCCGAATATCAAGGAGCGACGGGACTGTTCGACCGCGCTGTTCGACACCGAGGGTCGACTCATAGCCCAAGCCGAACACATACCGGTTCATCTGGGTGCGATGCCGGAGGCCGTCGAGGCGGTCCGCCAACAGGACCCACAGCCGGGCGATATCTGGCTGCTCAACGACCCGTTTGCCGGTGGTACCCATCTCCCAGATCTGACGATGGTCTCGCCGATAACGCTCGACGGTGAGCCAGTCGGCTACGCCGTCTCGCGGGCCCACCATGCCGATATCGGCGGGATGGTACCCGGAAGCATGCCTGCCGGGGCCAGAGAGATCTATCAGGAGGGAGTTCGGATTCCACCAGTCAGAATCGTTGCGGAGGGAGAACGGAACGAGGAACTGCTGTCGCTGCTGTTGGCGAACGTCCGCAACAGCGAGGAACGACGGGCCGATCTTCGTGCACAGATCGCCGCCAACGACCGGGCCGAACTGCGGCTCTCGGAGCTTCGAGACGACCACGGCACCGAGACACTCCGCGCGGCTTTCGACGCCGTCATCGACTATTCCCGAGAGCGCATGGAAGCCGCAATCGCGGAGCTTCCAACCGGTACGTTCGCCGCCGAAGACTTCCTCGAAGGCGACGGCATCACCGACGAGGATGTCCCAATTAGGGCGCGTATAACGATTCACAACAACTCTTTGACCGTCGACTTTACCGACACGGCCCCACAGGTCGACGGTAACGTCAACGCGCCGCGAGCGGTCACCAAAAGTGCAGTCTACTTCGTCGTCCGCGCGGTGACTGATCCTGATATACCACCGAACGAGGGCTGTTATCAGCCCGTTTCGGTTGAGATTCCGAGTGGAAGTCTCCTTGATCCGGAGCCACCTGCAGCCGTTGTGGGCGGCAACGTCGAGACCAGCCAGCGAGTAACTGATACGGTGCTGTCGGCGTTCGCGGAGGCAGTCCCCGACCAACTACCGGCACAGGGACAGGGGACGATGAACAACCTCACAATCGGAAGCCGGGATGGCGAAGGGTTCAGCTACTACGAGACGATTGGTGGTGGGTTCGGCGGTCGACCGACCAAAGATGGGATGGACGGCGTCCAAGTCGGGATGACGAACACGCTGAATACGCCGGTCGAGGCGCTTGAGGCCGAGTATCCGCTCCGGGTGACGCGCTACGCGCTGCGCCCTGACAGCGGCGGTCGTGGCCAGTATCGCGGCGGGCTTGGCATCGAACGCCGCATAACAACCGAGGTTCCAGCCACCGTGTCACTACTGACCGAGCGTCGACGCTACCCGCCTCGTGGCGTTGCTGGCGGCGAGGACGGCGCGTGTGGAACAAATTTGATCGATGGCGAGCCAGTGGGCGCGAAAACAACAGTTGAGGTCGACGCCGGAACCACAGTCACAGTTCGAACACCGGGTGGCGGCGGTCACGGGCCACCGAAAAAACGGGACGAGCAGTCGACGGCGACTGATGTTACCGATGGGAAACGGACCAAGTCGGTCGACCAAGAGCACACTGACGCCGAAGACGCCGAGTAGGCGGCGACTACTCCGATGTCTCGTCGGCGGGAACGGCTTCGGCCTGCCACTCGTCGACCAACTGTTCGGCGGCTTCGCGGTTTTCGACAACTTCGTACTCGTAGCCGCGTCCCTCGTTGGCCTGATACAGCCGGTCGAGTCGGACCGCAAACTGGTCGTCAGTGCGTCGACGGAGCCGGATGCTTGCGTTGTCGTCGGCGCGAGTCCACTCTTCGAGACCGTCTTCGGCTGTCGTCTGCTCCCAATCCATGCCGTATCAACGGGAGGCGGCTACACGTACGTTACGGAACGTACCTTTCATACTGTCTGCTGTAGACGGTTCCCGCTTGACCACCTAACGGTCGGGGTCAAGACGGGAACTTCCTACAGCAAACCGTATCAGTCGGACTGAGCGGTTGCAGCCAGCTGCTGTTCCTCACCGCCTTCGGCCGACCGAATGACCGTTCCACAGTTCGGACAGAGCGGGTAACCGAAATCGTCGTATCGGGTTGCAGTTGGAATGATGTTACAGGAGGGACACGCGTTCGCGGAGAGCCATTGGAAGGGCATACACCATCTGTTTTCGGTATCCTACCTAAGTAATCGGCCTCTAGCTTTTAAAGCGATGTTTCAGACACTGGTTTCGGTCGACACTGCTTTGGAGATGGCCGGACAGATACTGCCATGTCATCACATGCGGATCGATTGGCGGCCTGTCGACGGCGGCTTGCGGATGTCGACGCCGATGGGATCGTTTGTTTCCCGAGTCGAAATCTCGAATATCTCACCGGCTTCGCCGAGGAGCCAAGCGAGCGAGCACTGTTTTTGTTTCTGACGACCGATCACGAACCGGTGTTTTTCGTCCCCGAACTGGCCGCGCAACAAATTGAGGACCGAACTCCAGTCGACAGAATTCGAACGTGGAGCGACAGCGAGGGACCGACCGAACCGCTTGCAGAGTTGTGTTCGGAGCTTGGGCTCGACGGTGGCCACCTCCTTGTCGACGAGACGATGTGGGCGCGGTTTACCCAGCTGCTGGAGTCGATACTCCCGAATACGACGTTTGGACTGGCCGACGAGCTACTGGCTGAACTTCGGATACGGAAGGACAACGCCGAACTCGCCGCACTCCGCCGGGCTGCGACAGCTGCCGACACTGCAATGACGGCTGTTCGAGAGCTCGGCTCCGAGGCGGTCGGGATGACTGAAGCCGAACTCGCTAGCCGGATCGAAGCCGAACTCACCGCTGCTGGTGGGAAAGAACCTTCATTTGAGCTAATCGTCGGCTCGGGGGCCAACGGCGCAATGCCACACCACACCCATGGCGACCGTACCATCGAATCGGGCGACCCTGTGGTTCTGGATTTCGGAACCCGCGTCGACGGCTACCCCTCCGACCAAACCCGAACAGTTGTCTTCGACGGCGAGCCCAGCGAGGAGTTTAAAAGGGTCCACGATATCGTCAACCGGGCACAGCAGGCCGCTATCGAGACTGTTGAGCCGGGGATGACCGCAGGGAAGGTCGACGCGGCGGTCCGCGAGATCATCAGGGAGGCGGGCTACGGCGAGCAGTTCATCCACCGGACGGGCCACGGCGTCGGCCTTGATATTCACGAAGAACCACTGATCGTCGACGGTAGTGACCGCCTACTCGAACCACAGATGGTGTTTTCGGTGGAGCCGGGTGTATATCTCTCTGGCGAGTTCGGCGTCCGAATCGAGGATCTCGTGGTTGTAACTCAGGATGGCTGTGAGCGACTCAATACCACGTCGCGCGAGTGGCGTATATAACAATTAGTCAGCGACTACTCGTCTTCGTCGGCGTCGTCTTCTTCTTCTTCGTCGGTGGCCAGCAGTTCGGTTTCTTCGAGGACAGCTTCGACCTCGTCGACCGAGTACTGGTGGTAAGCTTCGTCCTCAACGGTGATCGTCGCCAGACCGAGTCCATCCGGTTCGAGCAGTTCATCTGTGGCATCCGACAGCGCGCCGAGTGCGAGTTCGATTCCCTCGTCGAGAGTCAGTTCCTCGGTGAATCCTTCTTCGAGGTATTCACGGATGTCGGCTCTGTTCTCGCCGATAGCCAGTGCTTTCCACTCGTAGGGCGTCCCCGACGGATCGGTCTCGAACAGTCGTGGCTCGCCGTTTTCGATGCCGCCGACCACCAGCGCAACCCCGAACGGTCGGGCACCGCCGATCTGGGTGTACTGCTGGATGTAGTCGGTAACCGTTTTGGTCAGCGTTTCGACGCCCATCGGCTCGCCGTAGCGGAGGTGTTCGACCTGTGCCTGTCGACGGGCGAAATCGATCAGTTGGCGGGCGTCAGCGACGTGGCCAGCCGAGGCGATGCCGACGTGGTCGTCGGCCTTGTGGAGCTTTTCGATGCTTTCGGGCTCCATAAGCGGCGAATGGCTACGTTTGTCTGCGAGCAGTACGACTCCGTCTGCGGTTCGGACGCCGATGGACGCCGAGCCGCGTTTGACTGCTTCGCGGGCGTATTCGACCTGGTAGAGTCGACCGTCCGGCGAGAAGATGGTGATGCCACGGTCGTACGCCTGCTGTTGGGATTGTCCCTGCATATAATCTCACTCGAAATCGAGTTCCGTCGCACTCACCAACCCCCTCGGCATCGATACCTCGACTGCCTCACCCCGTGAGACAGCAGCCCGACGGGCGTCCGCGAATACGACGTGTCTCTGCTCGAAATCTCCGGTCCGGCGTCCTAAATAGCTTTCCTCACAGGCTCGGACGGTCCCCGAAATCCCACGAACGACAACCCCGACCGGCTCGCCGTCGATTGCGTCGACACAGGCCACTGCGGCTCGCGCAGCGTCGGTTTCGCCCCGCCGGACACGGATGATCGTCTCTCCAACACCATCCTCGAACCGGAAATCGTACACCGTGAGGTCTGCATCGGCACTCCCCGGATCGCCCAGCAGGTTCCCCGCAGCATACCAGAGTTCCCGCTGGAAGGTCCCGCGGTCAATCTTTGCGTCGGGCGTCGACTCGATGTCGACCGCGAGATACCGCCACCGTGGCCGGATGTGTTTCGGGAGGTGTTTCATCGTGGCTCCTCCGGTTGGCTGTTGTCTGCAGTGTATCGGCCGCGTGTGACGCCCGGCTCGATGAACGAGTCGGCCGCTCGCTGCCTGTTGCGGGCCGCAAGCCGCTCCCACTCTTCGAGGCCGCTTTCGATCTGGGCGGCCGAAAACCCAATCTGCTCGCCGAGGGCGATCAGTTCCCGCGGGGCGCGAAGCCACAGATGGGTCGTCGCGCTCGCGCTGACAACGTATGGCGTGTCGTACTGGTCGACCAACTCACGGAGTTTGCGGAGTCCGCGGAGCGCTTGGACGCGCTGGCCGCCGCTGGATCGGAGGACGGGGCCGAAATCGAACTCGACGCGGACGCCGTGGGTTTTGGCGGCGCGGGCGAGTACGTGGTTGAAATTCCCGTCGCCAGCCATCGGTCGTGTGAGCACGTCGACCCGATCCTGTTCGACGGCGTACCGATTGAGTGCGTTCGTGCCGCCGCGGACCAAAAGCAGGGTACAGTCCCGTCGGAAGTTGCCTATCGATCCCGAGAGGCTGTCCGGACTGTCGGCCTCGACTTCGATTCCGGCAACGATGTCGACGCCATAGCGGTCGGCGATTGCCTCGGCGTCGTAGTCGGCGTCCCGCGTTCGGACAACGAGCCCATCGTAGCCGAGGCTCGCGGCCGTCTTCGCACAGCGGCTGACGGTGCTCGTCCCGTCGGGGTAGGCGGCGACCGCCTCGTACATACTCGTCATTGTCGTGTCGGTGGCTTTGTGGTTCCGGTTCGCTCTGCTCAATCGGCGTCTTCATCTCGGCTGGCCGGATCGCTGGTCGCCTGCTGGACGTCGACGGCGGCCCGATTCTCGGCGACGTCGTGAACCCGAACGATGTCGGCCCCACGCTCGGCGGCCAGCGCAGTGGCGGCGACAGTCGCATCGCGTCGATCATCGGGCGTCCGGTCGACGTGGTCGAACATCGATTTGTGGGAGTGACCGACCAAAATCGGACAGCCGAGGGCCCGGAACTCGTCGAGTCGACCGAGGAGTTCGAAGCTCTCGGCGGGGGTTTTGCCGAAGCCGAGTCCGGGGTCGACGATGATGCGTTCGCGGGGAATACCGGCTTTTTCGGCGAGAACGACACGCTCGTTGAGGGATCGGATCACGTCGTCGACGACGTCCTCGTAGTCGACGTCCCTATCGGGGACGACCGGCGTATCGATGGAGTGCATGACGATCACCGGCACCTCGCGGTCGGCAGCGAGGAACCGCATCTCGGGGTCTTCGAGTCCGGCGACATCGTTGAGGATGTCCGCCCCGGCATCGAGTGCGGCCTCGGCGACCGCCGCCTTCCGGGTGTCGACCGAGATCCAGACGTCGAGATCGGAGATGGCCTCGATGATTGGCACGACGCGTTCGATTTCCTCCTCGACAGGCACCGGATCGGCTCCCGGACGGGTACTTTCGCCCCCAATGTCGATGATGTCGGCACCTTCGTCGACCAGTTGTTTGGCTCCCGCAATGGCGGCCTCCGGGTCGAAAAACTCCCCGCCGTCGTGGAAGCTATTGGGCGTCACGTTGAGAATTCCCATGACTGCGGTCCCCTCGTCCCATGGATACGGCATATCGGGGTCGTTGCTGTCTGTTCGTTCGGCAAGCCCAACTTGTCGACGGATTTCGTCGGCAATGCCCGCAAGGCCGAACGGCTGGCTATCGAGTGTCGCCGTGAGTTGACGGAACTGGGCGAGAGTACCCATCAGAACGACGTCGTGGAGTTCGCCCGCGGCGGTGACACCAGAGGTGCCACAACTCCCACCGAGCGACCGGAGTTCTCGGTCGAGGATCGTCGCCTGTCGACCTTCGACTGCCATCGTCGCTACGCGGTGGACCGCTCGCTCGGCTTCGGTGTCGGTTTCCCACTCAGTCACGTGGGCCTTTGACAGCACGTCTCTGGCAGTCTGGCTGTCGTCGACGCGCTTCGGAACTCCTCGCCGTGTCATCGTCGTCCGAGCCTCGCCGACCGCGAACAGCGAACCAGTGACGAGCAAACAGTCGTCGGGGCCAGCACGCTCCTTGGCTTGCTCGAAGGCCTCGGCGACCGACGAGCCAGCAGCCACATCGTCGACACCGGTGCTTTCGAAAACTTTGGCGAGCACGGCGGGGTCCTCGGCGCGTTCGAGATTCGGTCGACAGGTGATGACAGAGTCGGCAGTCGGCAGCGTTTCGATCATTTCACGGTGAGATTTGTCGTGCATCGCGCCGAAGACGAGATGCAAGTCGTCGTAGTCAAACGTCGACAGCGTCTCGGCCAGCGTCGCGGTCGCCTCGGGGTTGTGTGCGCCGTCGAGTACGACAAGCGGCTCCTCGCGCATGACCTCGAACCGACCGGGCCAGTGGGCGTTGCGGAGTCCACGATGGATCGTCTCAGCACTGACGTCGACTGTGTCATTGTCGACCGCCCCAAAGAGTTGGCTGGCCAGCGTCGTGGCGATCCCGGCGTTGAGTGCCTGATGTTCGCCGAGCAGTGGGAACCGGACGTCGAGACCGCCGGTGCCAACAGTCGAGGCGAGGCCGCCAGTGCCATTGGTCGGGTCAAGGCCGCCGTCGACCGGGAGTTCGATCCGCGCACCGGCTTCGGTGTGATTGACTCGACCCTCGTAGCTGACGGTGACATCCGAGGGCTCGCCGCCAGCCGTGCCGACGGTCAGCAGTTCGCCAGCCTCCCCACGGATGACGTCGCGGGCTTCACCGGTCGCACCGGTGACCAGTGGTGTCCCGCCGCCGGGAGCGACTTTGGCTTTCGTGGTGGCAATTTCTTCGATGGTATCGCCGAGAACCGAGGTGTGTTCGAGCGTGACTGTGGTTACACAGCTCGCGATTGGGTCGACCACGCTCGTGGCGTCGTACTCGCCGCCGAGGCCGACTTCGAGAACCGCGACGTCGACGTCTTCGCGGTCGAAATACCAGATCCCCATCATCGTGATGACCTCGAAGAAGGTTAGCGGCTCGCCGTCTGCGGCGCGGTCGACCAGCCACGGTTTGGTCCGTTCGATGAACTCGGTGATCGCACTGGCGGTAATCGGTCGGCCGTCGACCTGAACCCGTTCGTCCAGCGAGACCAGATGCGGTGAGCTATACAGCCCGACCGACAGCCCGCTCTCCCGGAGGATCGATTCGACCATCTTCGCCGTGCTGCCCTTCCCGTTCGAGCCCGCGATCTGGACGAACGGGATGTCAGCGCCCGGCTCGTTGAGTTCCGCTCTGAGATCAGCGATAGCGTCGGTACCGGGGCGAACCGAGAAACGGCGGAGGTCGAAAAGAAAGTTAGCCGCCTCGTAATACTCCATACTCCAGCATCCAACTGCCGCTGGTTATCTGCTTCGGTGCTCGGTGACCAGCACCGCGATCAACTGTACGACAAGTCTCGAAGGAACCACCGATCCAATCACCGATTCACGGAGCGATACGGCAGGAGCGGCGGTCGGGCAGTGAACGCTTTTGTAGTCTCCCGTGTGTCGTAGTAGTATGGATCTGCCAGCCGGAGAGGTGTCGTCGACGCCAATCGAATACGAGCCCGTCAGCGTCAAAGACGTGCTCGTCGAGATGAAAGACACCGCCGAGCTGTTGATCGATCTCGCCTACTCGGCAGTGCTCCACCAGAGCGACGAGATCGCCACCGAAGTGCTCCGCTTGGAGCAGAAAATGGACGTCCTCGAAATCCGAGCCCAGATGAGCCTCCTGATGGCCGCCCGAAGCCCGTCGGACGCCGAGGCGCTCGCCCCGGTGTTGAGCATCGTCAACGCGGCTGACCAGATCAGCGACGCCGCCGGGGATATCGCCAAAATCGTCCTCGAAGACATCGGGCTGCCGGAGGCGATGCGGGCGGCACTCCCCGAAGCCGTCGAGACGCTGGTTCGGGGCGTCGTCGACGCCGAGTCGGCGTACGCCAACCGGAGGCTCGGGGATATCGATCTCGAATCCGAAACCGGCGTTCGGGTGATCGCGCTCCGCCGGGGCGACGACTGGCTGCTGAACCCCGGTCCGGACACCGTGGTCTGTGCCGGCGATATCGCGCTCCTCCGCGGTCCCGAAGCCGAAATCGGGGGTGTCTACGAGACGCTGAGTGCGACACCGTACGATCCCGTCGTGCCGGAGGCCCCCGAACTCGATGATCTCGAACGCGCCGTCGACACCATCGTCCACATGAAGAACCTCTCGGAACTCGCGGTCGACCTCGCCTACAGCAGCGTGCTGTTCGACGACGCCGAACTCGCCGAGGAGGTCAGCAACCTCGAAGTCGAGGTCGACGCCCTAGAGTCCAGATTCGAGGCGTGGGTCCTCCAAGCCGCGGCCGACGCTGAGGACCCCGTTACGCTTCGCGGACTAATCCACCTCGGAACCAGCACAGAGGTGATCAGCGATGCCGCACACGACATCAGCGAGGGCGTCCTCCGGGATATCGAGGTGCATCCGGTGGTCCAACTCGCCGTCCAAGAGAGCGACGAGATCATCACTCGTGCCGAAATCACGACCGGGAGCCAGCTTGACGGCACCACCGTCTCCGAGGGCGTCCCGGATGCCGACGTGACGATGTCGGTAATTGCGATTCGTCGACCCGGTGACGGCTGGATTCTGGTCGCCGATGCCGACGCCGAACTCCGCGGCGGTGACATCGTCATCGCCAAAGGAACCCGGACCGCTGCCGAGCAGTTCCGAACGGTAGCCGACGCCTAACGAACCACTTATTGGGATGAGCGGCCCCGTTTTGGGTATGAACTACGAGCAGGTCCGGTCGGTCGACCCGGCGGTCGCAGACGCCCTCGAAGGCGAAGATTCGCGGCAGGAAGGCACACTGGCGATGATCGCCAGCGAGAACCACGTCAGCAAAGCCGTCCTTGAGGCACAAGGGAGTGCGCTGACCAACAAGTACGCCGAAGGCTATCCCGGCAAGCGCTACTACGCCGGCTGTGAGTACGCCGACGACATCGAACAACTGGCCATCGACCGCGCCAAAGAGCTCTGGGGTGCCGAACACGTCAACGTCCAGCCCCACTCCGGCACGCAGGCCAACCAGTCGGTCTACTTTGCCACGCTCGAACCCGGCGACAAGATCCTCTCGCTGGATCTGACTCACGGCGGCCACCTCAGCCACGGCCACCCCGCCAACTTCGTCGGCCAGTTCTACAACGTCGAGCAGTACGAAGTCGACCCCGAAACGGGCTACGTCGACTACGAAGGTCTCGCCGAGATGGCCGCGGAGTTCGAACCGGATATGATCGTTTCGGGCTACTCCGCCTACCCGCGTGAGGTTGAGTGGGAGACGATCCAGGACGTCGCCGACGACGTGGGAGCCTACCACCTCGCCGACATCGCCCACATCACTGGTCTCGTTGCTGGGGGCGTCCACCGCTCGCCGGTCGGCATCGCCGACTTCGTCACGGGGTCGACTCACAAGACGATCCGCGCCGGTCGCGGTGGCATCGTGATGACGAGCGAGGAACACGCCGACGATATCGACAACGCCGTCTTCCCCGGTGGTCAGGGCGGACCCCTCATGCACAACATCGCGGGCAAGGCAGTCGGCTTCGGTGAGGCCCTCGAGCCTGAGTTCGAGGCGTACGCCGAACAGGTCGTCGACAACGCTGAGGTCCTCGCCGAGCGGTTCGCCGACCACGGTTTCGAGGTCGTTTCGGGCGGAACGGACACCCACCTCGTCCTCGTGGATCTCCGGGAGTCCCATCCCGACCTGCCGGGCAGCGACGCCGAAGACGCCCTTGCGGATGCTGGCATCGTGCTCAACGCAAACACCGTGCCGGGCGAGACGCGCTCGCCGTTCAACCCCAGCGGGATTCGCGCCGGAACGCCCGCGCTCACCACGCGTGGCTTCGACGAGGAGACGATGGCCGAGGTCGCCGATCTGATTTACAAGGTCGTCGACAACCACGACGACGACGAGGTTATCGCCGAGGTCAGCGAACGTGTCGACGAACTGTGTGCTGAGCATCCGCTCTACGAGTAATTCCCGGACCTGCCAACCGCAGTTGTAGATATTTCGACGGTGTCCAACGGTCAGGACGTAGATTTTTGTTCAACAAGAGAGAATCCTGTCGTGACACTCGTCCGTCAGATATATGCCTGATTTTGGCTATATTATCAATACAGAGAAAAGATGGAACATAGGAAATACCATCTCGTTGGCTACGGACTGGCGCTGATTGGGTGTCTCACAATCAGTGCCAGTTTCATACTCTCCGAGAGTCTCGTGCTCTCTGAAGTAGCCCCCATAGTTCTCCTCGTTCTTGGGAATGCTGTCGCCCTCGTATTCGGGCTCAGGAACGTCTTCACAAAGACGGAGAGCGAGTACGATCTGGAACACTCATTCGCCTACCGAGTTGTTAATGTGGGCGCTGTGATCATTACGGTCACTTCCGGGTTGTTGATATTTGTAGTTGGGATCGTGTCTCTCGGTGTCTTTGGGTGAGTCCGGGTGTGTTTTATCTGAGAGGGAGCTCGTTGTCAGTCCGCGTGTTCAGGTCGACTGTTCGACCCACCGAGCGCTGTGCGGGCAGTTGCAAAGGTACGCGTAATGATCTCAGAGACACTCTGTCGACGCTTGAGAAACAGTCCAAGGCCGAGAACCATGTAGACAGCAGTGTAGGCATACAACACCAAGATGCTAATTTCGGTCACGGCTGGCTCAGTAAACGTTCGAATCACGTAGAACTCCAGCAGAACCTGTGTACTAAACAGTACGAGGAGGACGAGTGCCTCGCGGATACTGATCTCGAAGTTCACCAAAATGGCGATGGCAAACAGGCTCTGTGCGGCGGTGATCCAGATCTCGGCGGACTGCTTCGGGTCAAACGAAAGCGTGCCAATCGCACCGGCTGAGATGGAGTAGACGACTGCGAGCGTCCCGATCAGCAGCGTCCACTGATTGAGTTTCGAGGAGATGAGCGCGTTGAACCCGGCGGTCGACCGGGCTTTGTTCACCAAGTAGGCAACGACGATGAGTTCGGGGCTTTCGGAGGCCAGCGGGGCGATCCATTGAATCATGAAGAACTCGGGGATGCCGTACTGCAGCCCCAACTGTTCGAGTCCCTCGGCGAACGGATGGACGGCGGTGAAAATGATCGCCCCTGAAAACACGAAGCCGAGGAGAACGACTGCGATTCGCGGGAGTTTGGGATACTGCTGAAAGTAGGACGGAACGCCAACGTGGCCCTCGGGCTCTTCGACATCACCACGGATGATGATCGAGATGTAGAGGAGGAACAGTCCAACGAGGAACAGCGAATCGATCGGTCCGATGCCGCCACCCAGCGGGATGAAAAACGCGAACGCCGTGGCGATAAGCAGGAACGTGATCTCGGTTGCAATCCCGCGGTCGAGCGTGACCGCATCCCTGAGGAATCCCGAGCGGCTCTCAACCGCCGAATCGCGGGTTGTCTTGGCGCGGTAGATCGTAAACAGGGCGATGCCGGACCAACCGAGTCCGATGAGAATCCGATTCGCACCGGTCATATTGGCGACCGCGAGGTTACCGGCTTGGGCGGAGCCAGCCCCAGCCTGCCACGCGTACAGCGCGTCGACGGCGTATTCGGGGGCGACCGCGAGCACCGCCAACACGGCAATCGCAAACGCCCGAGGGACGTCCTTTTCTGCGGTTTCGGCCGCCCACGCGAGCAGAAACGCCGCACCAAGGATAGCGATACCGGCAATGAAAACGGCCATCACTGGGGTGATGTTCTCGCCGGGATGGACGGTTCCGTACCCGCCAGCCGAAACGAACGTAGCGATCCAAGGGACTGTCAGTAACAGGGTGAGAGCGACAGCAACGAGTGGATGGCGAAACCGAGCGAGCATTGGTGGAACAACAACAGGAACGTACCTACCTCTTTTGTTTGTCGGTGAGTGGTTGGGTTCGTTCGATCCTGCTGGGATCGGTTTGTGCTGTCACCCGCCGCAGTGGTTCCGAATCCTTTTGTCGACTCCCCACCGTCTATCACCCAATGACAGAGATTATCGACGGCAAAGCCGTCGCAAGCGACATTCGGAGCGAGATCACCGGCTGCGTCGACAGCCTCGAAGACGCCGGCGTCACCCCCGGCCTCGCCACCGTCCTGATGAGCGACGACGCCGCCAGCGAAACCTACGTCTCGATGAAACAGCGCGACTGCGAGGAGGTCGGCATCAACGGCATCCACGTCGAGATCGACCCCGAGGCCCCCGCCGAGGAACTCTTTGAGACGATTGACCAACTCAACGACGACCCCGAGGTCCACGGCATCCTCGTTCAGCTTCCGGTCCCCGACCACGTCGACAAACGCGAGGTCATCCGCGCGATTGATCCCGCCAAAGACGTCGACGGGTTCCACCCCGAGAACGTGGGTCGACTGGTCGCTGGCGACGCCCGATTCAAACCCTGTACGCCCCACGGCGTCCAGAAACTGCTCGAATACTACGAAATCGAAACCGAAGGCGCTGATGCGGTCGTCGTCGGCCGATCCGATATCGTCGGCAAACCGCTGGCCAATCTCCTCATCCAGAAGGCCCCACAGGGCAACGCGACAACGACGATCTGTCACTCACGCACTGACGACCTCGCCGCCAAAACAGGCGATGCGGACATCGTCGTTGCTGCCGCAGGCGTCCCGCAGTTCATCGACGGCTCGATGCTCAAGGAGGGTGCGACCGTCATCGACGTGGGTGTCAATCGCGTCGACGCGGACAATGATAAGGGATATAAACTCGTCGGCGACGTCGACTACGAGAGCGCCGAGGACGTGGCTGGCGCAATCACCCCGGTCCCCGGCGGCGTCGGCCCGATGACCCGCGCGATGCTCCTATATAATACGGTGAAAGCCGCAGGCGAGCAGGAAGGCGTCGACGTCGAACTTCCCTGATCGGTCCCGCGGTTAGTGCCGAAACAGGTAGATAGCGTCGTCCTGATGGAGGAGACAGAAACTCGCGCCGTCGTTTTCCGGGAACGTTGTCTCACGTTTTTTCGTCAGAAACAGTCGGTCAAACGGGTCGTTGCAGACCGGACACGGGACGTCTTTCCGGTTGTCGTACAGCCCGGTTTTCCCCGTGTCTCTGAGCTGTTTCATCTCGTGTCGGTGGTCGTGGACGTCGAACGTCGCGGGCATATCGTAGCTAATGACAGTCTATTGATTTGGTATTTTCGGGCTACTGGAGTCGCTGGAGTCGGTCACGAGCCGAGGCGAGGGCGTTTTCATCACCGGTTCGGAGATACTGTCCGATGGCGCGGGCCGCCGCGACCAGACTGTTGGTAGTCCCGAGCGACACCTCGCCCTGCAGGGCCTCGGCGCGTTTGATCTGTTCTCGGAGCGAGCCGAGCGTCTTGGTTGCCTCGGGATCGGGGTGGTCTTCGAGCCACGTCCGCAGATCACGCCGGTAGGCCTCGACGGCCTCGGCGACTGCCAACCCTCTGGCGGCCGCAAGCGAGTCGGGGATCTCGGTTTCGGGCGGCCACTCACCGCGGTCGGTGCCGCCGAGGAGTTCGAGGACGTACAGCTCTTCGGTCTCGGTTGGACTATGGCTTCGAGCCGCCAGATCCGCCGCATGGAGCAGCTCTCTGGCGGCGAGATAGCGGTCGTCGAGCGGCTGGAGCTCGCCGCCCTTGATGAATCCTCGCTTGCGCGTGTACTCCCGAAGCCGTTGTTTGAGATCGTCGACCGCGTGCTCCAACGGCTCGGTCGCCAACGTCCGCCGAACCGGCTCCAGATCCAACTCAGCCGGTGAATCCGTGTGCTCTCGGCGGTCCTCGTCGACGCCGACACTCCGCATCGACCCACAGTTCGGACAGCGAACACTCCCGGTCTCGTAGTATGACCACTGCGCATCACAGGACTGACACTCACGCGTCCCCCGTATCTTCATACACACCGTTCGGCTGGGGTGCCGAAAAACCGTTCGTGGTCAGTCGGTCGACCACTCGAAATTCGTGACAACTCGTAATCAAATTTGATAGCTACAAAGATATATTTATACCTATGCGGTTCTCAATCGGTAATGACGCTTCGCTTTGGAGGGCCGAAGCGTCAGCGGGGACCACAACGGAACGGACGGCACGTTTTCTGTGCCGCTTACGTTCCCCTTTTCAAAACACTACGAGCAAACAGCGGCAGTTCGGTATCGCTACTCGATGCTCAAAGAGCCACCGCTGCTGCCGCTCGATCCGTTTTCATCCCACTCGATTTCGAGTTCGAGAGACTTCTCTGGGTTCCCACCACTGCTGTCGGTTTCGCGTTCGGCTTTGACCTCGAAGGTCGGTCGGTCGGGGATCTCCATGGTCACGCTGTCGTCACCGGCCGACAGCGACACTGCCTCACCAGCGGACAACCGATCAGCGACTGCTCGCAGATAGTCGGCGATCTCTTGGCGGGACTGTGTCGACTCCGATTTAAACAGTACCTCTTCTGGCATAGTTACCAAAAGGGTCGCTCAACTAATAAATGATTAGCATGCAATCAATTACTTCTTTATCTGATATGTTACGTATCAGTTGTCAGGATACACCCGCTCTCAATAGCAAATCCTGCCGGTACTCTCCCAACCCACACATTCAGTCCGCTGTCAGGTCGGTAAATTTATTTGTTTTAGAGAATAAGCTGTGATCAGATATTACCAATGTACGACCTAACGGGATTCCAACGTGATCTGCTCTACGTTATCGCCGGGCTTGACGAACCACACGGGCTGGCGATCAAAGATGAACTCGAAGAGTACTACGAAAAAGAGATTCATCACGGTCGACTGTATCCGAATCTCGACACGCTGGTCGACAAGGGACTCGTCGAGAAGGGCCAGCGGGACCGCCGTACCAACTTCTACACGATGACGCGTCGCGGTCGTCGTGAGATCGACGCTCGCTCGGACTGGGAAGAGCAGTACCTTCCGGCCTGATCGGCCTGTTTTCGGAGTTACTCCGTCGACTGTTCTGACCGGGGCAGAGAGCCATCCTCGGCGGGTTCGACGGGCTGAGACGGTCTGAGCGGGACCCCAACCAGTTCCATCGGCGTCGACGGCTCATCGGCGAGGAGATCCGGCAACACGATTCTGGCGAACTGCACCACCAACACCAGCAGGACGGGCATCAGGAACAACCCGTACCAGCCGAACAGCAGCGGCCCAAGCGTGTAGGCCAACATCAGCGCGCCGACGTGGACGTTCCGTCCCGAGACGTAGGGCCGCAACACGAGATCCGGAATCGAGTCGACGACGACTAACGACAGCAGGAAAAATAGGACAACGAACCAGAGGGTTTCGGTGCCGGCGGTCGTGATGCTTTGGATCGTCATATAGAGTCCGACCGGCACGTAGATGAGTTTCATCCCGACGACCGGAATCAGACTCGCAACCCCTGCCAGCAGGCCAACGAGTGCGGCCGCCGGAATCGGGAGGGCGGGCGGTGCGATCACGTTCAAAACCGAGTAGGTGATGACCGCAATCGTCCCGGCGAACACCGCGTTGAGAATATTCCCGAAGAAAATGTCTTTGAGATCTCGGTCGACGGCAACGAGATAGCGTCGAAACAGCGTTCCCTTGTCGCCGAAAGCGTCCAACAGCCACGCCGAGATCCGGTGGTCATCTCGGAGGAGATAGAAGGCGAGCGCAACCATCGCAAACAGGTTGATAATCGCAATCGCAAACACCGACAGCGTCTCGACAGCCGAGGTGAGCGAGCCAAGCACCGACCCCACCAGTTCGGCGCTCAGGAACTCCCGAATGTCGGTCGACAACAACACTGCTGGATCGGTTATCCGGTTGAAAACAGCCGGATCGAGACCGAAATCCGTGGGATCGAGCGCTGTCGTCCGCGTGAGTTCGTTAAGCTGTCTAAAGACGATCAACAGCGCATAGGTGACAAGCGCCAGAGCGGGCAGTGCAAGGGCGAAAATCGAGATCCCCGCGGCCACGCTCGGATTGCCAACGCGACCTTCGATCCGGTTGTACACCGGTCGCGTCGAGTAGTAGAGAAACAGTCCGAACACCAGTGTCCCAATAAAGGAACTAACGACGTAAGCAACAGCACCAAGCAGGGCGATGCCGACCAACATCCAGATCGGATGCTGACGGAGCGTCGATTGGATCGACATAGCTAAACAGCCTCGGGGGGAGGGAAAAAGGATGTCGGCTTGCTGTCAGCAGGTGGCTGGTGGGTTACGACGGCCAACCGGGCGGTGTGTTGAAACCGCCAGCGTTCAAACATGTGGGAAATGGCGTCGACGATCCTCCAGACGGGCACGTTTTTCGGGTTCTCGTTCGACGAGCCAGTGGTTCAACTCGCGATGGCCGCCGCACTCGGATTGTTTCTCGGCCTCGAACGCGAGTGGTCCGAAAAGCCCGCCGGGATCCGAACCTTCTCGTTGACCTGTCTGCTCGGGGCCCTGTTTACGGTTATCGCCCGCGAAACCCAGTACGGAGCCCTCCTGATCGCCATCGGTGGCCTGTTCGTTATCAGCCAAAGCGTGCTCATCGGGGTCCAAGGGCTGTTGCCCTCCCGGTCGACCGACTCACTCTCGCTGACGACCTCGGTCTCGATGTTGGTGACCTACGGCGTTGGAATTCTGGTCGCCTCCGGCTTCGTCCTCGAAGGCGTCACCGTCGCCGTGGTGTCGTCGACGCTGCTCGTGCTCAAACGCGAACTCCACGAGATAGCTGGCGCCCTCTCTCGGGAAGAGATCCAGTCGGCCATCGAGTTCGCCATTTTGGCGTTCGTCATCTATCCCCTCCTCCCGACGGGGGTCATTGAGGTGGGACCGGTCCCATTCGAGCCACGCATCGCATGGCTGATGGTCGTCACAGTGGCGGGAATCGGTATTCTCAACTACGCACTGGTGCGAAGCTACGGCGGGCGAGGAATCGCGGTCACTGGGTTTTTCGGTGGGTTGGCCTCCTCGGCGGCAGTTGTCGGCGCAATGTTAGACCACGTCGACCAAAACACTGAGGCCGCCCAGTACGGCGTCGCGGCGGTGTTGCTGGCCAACGCCGCAATGGCGCTCCGGAATCTCGGCATTGCAGTCGCCTTTACCATCTCGGCAGGGACTGTACTCTACGGTGTGGTTGCCCCCCTTGGCGTGCTGGTCGTCGGCAGTTTCCTCATCGCGTGGCTCATCGCCGACTGGAACCAGGAGATCGAAATGGAGTTCGCCAGCCCGTTTTCGCTCCAAAATGCTTTGGCGTTCGGCTCGGTGTTCCTTTTTATTCTCGCCGGGAGCACCGTCGCCCAAGCCGAGTTCGGCACTGCTGGGCTGTATCTCAGCGCACTCATCTCTGGGTTGGTCTCCTCGGCAGGCGTGACGACCTCCGCGGTGTTGCTGTTCCGTGCCGGAACCATCGGCTCGTCGGAAACCGTCGTCGCAATTTTGCTTGCGACCGCCGCCAGCGTGCTCGTCAAAGTCGGCCTCTCTACTGCGGGTCCCAAACCGTTCGCCCGGGACGTGACACTCTGGAGCAGCGTCCTGCTGGCAGTCACCGGTCTCGTCACTGTCGGTGTGGTCTACGTCGGCTAGAAATCTGCTGTCAACGGACACTAGGGAGGTATCCTTATGCCCCTCAGAGGGTGTCATAGAATAGTTCTCATAGCGTGATGACGGTGCTTCCTGGATTGTCTCCGCGTTCGTCGTTGGTGATCGCAATAACGAGACGAAGGCACAGCGCGAGGAACACTTGTGCTCGTGCGTGG